>Ga0207422_1000131_pt1 | contig 282976 bp, 195 predicted proteins | sample MarCyaLeptolynsp_FD_187757 | JGI IMG/M metagenome (GOLD analysis project Ga0207422, IMG submission 187757) | Marine cyanobacterial communities from Panama - species 1 Leptolyngbya sp. (SPAdes) | ecosystem: Environmental > Aquatic > Marine > Unclassified | place: Panama: Panama City | collected...
GGAGAGCGAGCTCCGACGTGCCGCCGGGCCGAAGGCCCGCCGGCGTATACGGAGCGTCCCGCGGCAGCGATGCATCGTGCGCGCAGCGTCCTGCCGGGCGTTCCCAATAGGGACAGCCCCTACTGCACTGAGCACGGCATCGGCTTCATCCCGTGGTACCCGCTGGCCGCGGGCGAGCTCGCGGACAAACCCGAGTTTCGAGCTGTCGCCAGCAAGTACGACGCGACGGCCGGGCAGCTGGCGCTGGCGTGGCTGCTGCGCCGGTCGCCGGTAATGTTGCCCATCCCCGGGACGTCGTCGGTCGCTCACCTCGAGCAAAACACCGCGGCGCGCGACATTGAGCTCGCCGGGGAAGACTTCGAGGCCCTGTCAGCCCTCGCCGCTTGAGGGCGATCCGGCGGACGTTCGCGATCCGCCATGAGTCCGAGGGCGAGTATCGAGATGCGCGCACGAAAAGGCCCCGCACACACCTGTGCGGGGCCTGGTGGGGGTGCTTTGTCGGTGGGCGTTCGCGCGGGCCGGCTACATGAACGCGTCGAGAGCCTCGGAGTCGCACTTCTGCATGTCTTCCATGCTGTCGGCGTCGATAATGCAGTCGAGAGCCTTGCCGGCCTCCGGGTTGGCCTTGAGCGCCGCTTCGCACTTCTCGAGCATCTCCGGCTTCTTTGCTTCGATCTCGGCCATCATCTCCTTTTTGGCTTCCTTGGCCTTGTCGGCGTCGCCCATGGCCTCGCCCATGGCGGCGGCCATCTCGGTCACCATGGTGACGGTCTTGTCGATGACCTTCTCGCACTTGCCGCCGCTGCCGGAGCAAGCGCCGAGTAGAAGCAGTGAAGTCATGCACGCTGTAAGAATATGGTTCTTCATTTTGAAACCTCCTTCGAGTGAAGGTCTTCACGAGCGACCGTCCACGCGGGTCTGCCCCGGCGGCTCACAGGACCTGACAGCACGGCGGCGGCGGTGACGCGCGTCGCTCGAACGACGATTCCGCCGCGGACGCGCCGTCGACGCGTGGCGTTGGGCACGCTCGCGGGCGCAGGGACCGCCTTGCGTCCGGGCGATCTGTCGTCGAGGTCACGGTCCGGCCAGGCGGCGCGCTCGTGGCGGTAGCGCCCTCGGCCCGGCGGCGCGCACGGTCCGCGCGCCCTACGAATCCACGGGCGGTGCGCCCGGCGCGTGGCGAAGGAGCACGAGCTCGAGCACGGGCGCGCGTCGGCGGTTGATCTCGCGGGTCACTTCCCGCCGCAACCATCCACTCGCTCGCGCAAGCCGCTCCTCGAGATCGTCGTGGTCGACGTCTTCGCCATCGGCCGTGAGCACGATGCGGAGCGAGGCGGCGCCGCGGGTAGGCTCGACGCCGATGACGCTCAGGTCGTGCAGGGCGTCGTCGTTGGCCGACGCGAGCGCAAGGCTCACGGTCTCCTGAACCTGCCGGCACATCTGGGCGATCTTGTGGTCGAGGGACATCGCGGGCACGGTACCGCAAGTGGCGCCGCTCGCTGCGCCAGACTGACGCGCGACGTCGCGGATGGCAACGCCGGCTGTGAGCCCGGGGGCACTTCGGGGCGCAGGCTCGCCGCTTTGAGTGCGGTTTTCGGTGGCACACCCCTTGCTGCCGTGCGGGCCGATGGGTCGAAGGATGGCGTGGACTGTGTTGGGTGTCTGGTTGGTTGCCTGCTCGGGGGCGGGCTCATCGAACGGCCTGCCGCCGACGGGCCCCGGCGGCGACGACGGCGACTCGCCGGTACCGGACAGTCCCGACGATCCGCCGGCGCCCGATGACTCGCCCGACGACCCGCCCGGCGGTCCCGACGACCCGCCCGACGAGCCGCCCCCGGTAGAGCCGCTTGCCCTGGCCGGGCACGTCCGCATCGCTACCGTGGGCGAGACCGTCACCATCGACGGCTCGAAGTCGGCGGTCCCGGCCGGGTGCTCGGTGTCGTGGACGAGCAGCCCCGAGACCCTGTCGCTGGCCGGCGGCGATACGCTAACGCCGCGGGCAACGCCGACCCGGTCGGGCACGTACCGCCTGGAGCTCAGCGTCAGCTGCCCACTGGGCGAGGCGGCCACCGACGCGATGCTCGTGCACGCCCTGGAGCTGCCGGTGGCCTCGTTCCCCAACCAGCGGTTCGCCTACCGGGTGGAGGGCACGGCGGGCGACAACACGAACACCGGCCCTCAGGGGCGCGAGTTCGTGTTCGACCCGGCCCGCTATCCCGACATCGACGGCACCGTGCGCGAGGTGTGGATCGACGTAGCCGGCCGGCGAAGCGAGATGAGCGAGGCCGGCGGCGGTCGGTTTTCGCTCTGGGTACCCGGCGCGTCTGCGGGCGAAGACCGGTGGTTTTGGGCGTTCGTCGGGGAAAACCGGTTCACGCGGGCGCCCATCGCGTCGGTCCGCGTCGAGTTGGCCTCGGCAGACGGCTTCGAAGTCGCGATTGAGACGCCGCTGGCGGCGTCGTTTGGCGGCGCTGCCGGCGAGTTCTGGCTTCTGCCCAACGACCCCGATGACACCGCCACCATCGTCGAGGTGCCGGGCGAGGGCCCGACCGGAGCTGGCGGCGGCCGGTTCGTCGTCGAGGGCGACTTTCGCGAGCCCCGCGCCTACTACGCGGTAGCGGCCAACGGGCAACACCGGTCGTTTCCGCGCATGGTGACCCTGCCGCCGGCGCCCAAGGACCCGTCTCGGCCGGACCTCGGGGTCGCTTATCAGATCTACGTCAAGCACTTCGCCGACAGCGACGGCGATGGCCTGGGAGACTTGCGCGGCGTCATCGAGCGGTTGCCCTATCTCGCCGACGAACTCGGGGTAGACACGTTGTTGTTGATGCCGGTGTTCGCGTCGCCGGGGCGCGTCGGTTGGGGCTACGCGCCCAGCGACCTGTCGAAGGTCCACCCGGACTACGGCGACAACGATGACCTGCGCACCCTGTTCGTCGAGGCGCACGCGCGGGGGCTGCAGGTGCTGGTGGACGTGCCCATGAACCACGTCCACCGGTCGAATCCCGCCTGCGAGCGAGCCATTGGCGACCCGACCAGTCCGACGTCGAACTGGTTCTATTTTTTCGACGACAACCAGCAGTGGTTCGGGTGGGACTTTCGCGACGACGGGGCTCTGTCCCATTTCTTCGCGCGGCGCACCAGCGGCGATGTGGCGGTCAATCTCGACGACCTCGACGCTCGGGCCGAGATCATCGACCGCGTCGCGTGGCTGCTCGATCCCAACGGTGACGGCGACATCGCCGATGGCGCCGATGGTTTTCGCCTCGACTACATGAAGGGGCCGAGTCGCGACTTCTGGCGCGAGCTCGCGCGCGCCGCGCACGCCGTGAACCCGGACGTGGCGCTCGTGGGCGAGGCCTGGGCCGGGCCCCAGGAGATCGGTGGCTTCTTGCGCGAGGCGGGACTCAACGGCGCCTTCGATTTTCCGTTTCAATACGCGGCCCGCGGCGCGCTGGAGTACGGCGACGCCGGTCGCCTCTACTGGCACTGGCAAGAAGCGCGTCGCCACTACGCCAACGACGGCGTTCCGACGCCGTTCGTCGCGAACCACGACGTCGGTCGACTGGTCGCGTCCATCGATGGCGCGGACCGCGGTCGGGCTCTGGCAGCCGCGAGCATCGTATTGACGGCGCCGGGAAATCCGCTGATCTTTTACGGCGACGAGTTGGGAATGCTGGCGCCCAAGACGGCCGAGCGCGACTTCGACCGCCGCAACGGGGGCGCCTTTCCCTGGACCGACGACGCCGCGGCGCCCGGGCAGGCCGCGGAGCCTGCGGGGCCGGCCCTGTCGAAGCCGCCCTCTCTCGAGCGCCAGAAGTTCGACGCGAACAGCATCTTTGCTCACTATCGCGCCCTGCTGAGTTTGCGCGCCGCGCACCGCCCGCTGCGCGACCCGTCGGCGCACGCGTGGCACTACGGCGAGCTGAACGACCCGGGAATGTACGCAGTTGTTCGACCGTCCGGTGGGGAGCGGGTGCTGGTGATCGTGAACCTCACGTCGGACTTCAAGGAAGTTCGCTTTAGCGAGTTCGATCGGTCGACATTGCTGTATCGCCAGGGCCTGGGCGAGGGCGCAACCCTCGGTCCGTTTGGTACTCACGTGTACGCCCTTCCGTAACCCGATGCGCGGCGTGGCTCCCCGCGCTTTCCCATCCGCCGCCTCGACGTCCTCGACCGGTCAGATTCGCCAGGTCCGGGCGCTAGGACACCCTAGCGTGCCGCCAGCCACGTCTCGATTTCGCTCTTGGTCTCTGCGTTCGCATGGGAGCGCGCGGTCTTTGCGAGGCCACGAGCGCGTTTCACATCTTCCTTCCAAAGCGCGCGGGCGAGTGCGAACTTGGTCTCGGCCCTGCTGAGCGCCGAAGCACCTGGGGCTGCCAGGGCGCGCTGCAAGAGCTCCACGGCCGTTTTCTTCTGGCCCAACTCCATCAATACAACAGCGCGCTCGCGCAGCGCGAGGGGTAACGCTCCCTCCTCGGACTCCAGACGCTCTGCGTCTGCGACGATCTCCTTGGTTTCGAGATTGGCCTGGTCCAGGGCTCCCCGCAAGCGAGCCGTTCTCGCAAGCAAGACTCGTCCTCGGACCAATAGAGCTGCGCTGGTTGCCGTGGGTTCGCCGGCGGCGGCCAACGTCATGCGGGCAAGCCGCTCCGCGTCGGCCGGTGCCCCCCGGGTTAGCCGCAGACTGGCAAGCTGGAGTTTTGCCTCGACGACTTGCGGGTGGCTGGCAGGGTAGGTTTTTTCCTTGAATCGAATCGCTTGACGCAGAGTCTCCTCAGCGGCCTCGTACTCGCCCCTGTGCTCGAGAGCTGCGGCCCAGGACGCTGCCGCACGCGCGGAGTGCGGGTGTTCGACGCCCCAAGCAGCCGATACGATCTCGAACGCTTGCCTCAACTCTTTTTCAGATTCCTCGAAACGCCCTAGCTGCGCGAGCGCGTTACCGACATTCCCACGCGTGATGCCCACGAAAGGATGTCCCTCGCCGAGTGAAGCGGTGAACTCGGCGATAGCTCGTCGACCTTCGCGCACGGAGTCTTCGATGTGCCCCCCACTGCGCATGATCGACGCGAGAGTTACCCGGGTGGCCGGTACGTAGTGATGGTCTGGCCCGAACTCTGCGATATAGAGTTCCAGGGCTCGCGTCGCCGCGGCCCTGGCCGGCTCGAGATTGCTTTTTCGATAGTGCACCGCTGCGAGAGTCGCCTGAAAATGGGCTTCGCGCTTTCGTGATCCCGCCGCCAGTCCGGCCGCCCATGACGCGTGCTGGAGAGCGTCGTCGGGGCGCCGCAGCGTTTCCGCCAGCAGCCACATAAGGTCGGTCGCGGCCGTGGCCATCACGCCGCGTTGACCGTGTTCGGACGCGTAGCGGATTAGCTCATGGGTTTCGTCCTCGGCTTGGGCGGGCTTCCCCGCCGCTGTCAGCAGGCTTGCGCGTTCGAGCATCAGGCGCGCACGAAGGGGCGGGTACTCGACGTCTTCCAGCGAAGTAAACGCCGCGTCGAGTTTTTCGAGAGCCTCTTTGTTGCGTCCCGCTTTGCGCAACACCTCCGCGTCCGTGAGGAACGTTTCTGCCGCGTCCACCGTGGACCAATCGGAGCCCGACGGACCGTTGCTTTTCTCGAGAAGCGCGGTCAGGTCGTCGCACTGCTCTAGCGTTGGCAGGCCGGATGTGAGCTTGTGGACCCGCGGTACGATCGCAGCGTCGGCCGTTTCCAGGACGTCCACGGTGGCCTCGAGAGTCCGGCGGATGCGGTGCAGGCACTTCATTCTCACGGCCATGACCTCGTTCGTCTGCTCACCACGCAAGGCTGTAGCTTCACAAACGTCTCTGTGAGAGCTTTGCCACTCAAGGGAGTATCTGTCGATACGGTTCCGTGCCAACAGCCATGTCTTCTCAGCGTAAGGGACGTCGAGTTTCTCGAAGGCATTGGCAATCGTCTTGCGTCGCTCCGAATCCCACACTCCCGCCATGTATCCGGCGGAACCTGTACACCGCTGCTCGACCGGCGCGTCGAGGGCGCCACCCGCGAACGCGAGGGCGGCGACGGCGCTCGCGATGACCGAAAGCGCCGCCGCTGCAACCAGGCGCCGGCGTCGCCGGATACTCGGGTCGTCTCCCAGCGTCTCGGAAAGCTCCTCCATGGAAGCCCAACGGTGGCTTGCGTCGTTTGCCAATCCCTTTGCCAAGATGTCCCGAATCCACGCCGGTACGGTGCGCGAGTCGCTGGGGCGCTCGAGCTCGCCCTCAAGAACGTTTTTCTTGATCGCCGCCGCTGTCTTGCCCGAAAACGGTCGTTGCTGAAACAGTGCAAACCAAAGCGCAACGCAGAAACTAAATTGGTCTGATGCGGGGCCGACCGCGGTTCCCTGAAACTGTTCAGGTGACATATACGCGGGAGTCCCACGAACGACGCCCCGGGCCGTAAGCGGACTCTGGAGCAAAACCGGCGTCAACGGAGGGCTGTCGCCCCCCTTGGACTCTTCGTCAACCGATGCGTCGTCGTCGTAACCCGCGCGCGCAAGCCCAAAATCCAGGATTACTGCGCGTCCGTCGCAGTCGACCATAACGTTCGAGGGCTTGAAGTCGCGGTGCACCAGTCCGCGCCGATGACACGCCGCCAGTCCATCCGCGGCCCCGCGGTACACAGCGACAACGTCTGCCCAGGACCTGCCGGCGCAGTATTTCGCTAGCGACTGCCCGTCGACGTGCTCCATCGCGATAAAGACGTCGCCGTCCTTCGTTAACCCAACGTCATAGACCGCCACCACGTTGCGGTGAGTTACCTGTGCGAGAGCCTGCCCCTCGCGGAGGAGGCGCGTCTGTGCCTCCTGTCGCTGACCGGGCGAACTCGTGCGAACGTGCACGACCTTCACGGCAACGGAGCGATTCAGTTCGGGATCGAACGTTCGGTAGACGACGCCCATTCCTCCTTCGCCCAAGGTCTCTATGACGACGTAGCGACCGATGCGCGAGGGGGGCGAGGCCGCGGCATCCTTGCTGGCACCGCCCTCGTGGCCTTCTCGAACCAGGTCCTTCTCCGAAGATTCTCGGTCGCTCATTCCCCGACGGCGAGTGTTTCACGGGGGGGAGCACGACGCATCTGCCTTTCGCGCATCGGCTGCGAGCTGCTGTGGGACTGCGAAACGCAGACGAGTTGTTGTCGTGAGCTCAACCCCGTTGGGCAGCCTTCGGGTCGGCGAGTTGCTCGACGATACGGAGGTGGTCAGCGCTCGGATATATCTGTAAGGCCAACGCGACGAACGTAGCGAGACAGGTGCATTGGGTTTCGGTCGAAGGCCAGCGGGCTGAATAGAACGGTGATTCCGAGAACGTCTGCCGATGTGGGCGATGACGGCGATTACGGATGAGGAGATCTTTGTCGCGCGACGCCGTCCGCTAACGCGGTACGTTCCTGGGTAGAGAACTTGGGTGTGGAGGTCTCGTTTGAGTGCAGACGGTGAATCCGTAGCCGGCGATCTGCCGTCCTTCGGTCGATACGAATCGGTCTCTTTGCTCTCGACCGGCGGCATGGGGGACGTCTATCTGGCCAGGTTGCAGGGACCGGGCAGTTTTCAAAAGATGGTCGCGATCAAAGCGCTGCACGCCGAGCTGGCAACGCGCCCGACCATGGTGCAGATGTTCCACGATGAAGCAGTGCTCGCGTCGCGTATGAACCACTCGAATGTGTGCGAGGTGTTCGAGTTCGTTCGCGACAGCGACCAGTATTTCCTGGTGATGGAATGGCTGCGAGGCGTGTCGATGCACGCGTACGTTCGACAGGTCGAGCGCGACCGATTCCTCAGCGACCTACGCCTTTCTGCGACCATCGTGCGGCAAGCGTGCTTCGGTCTGGACTACGCGCACAATCTCACCGACGAAAACGGAGTGTCCTTGGACCTCATTCACCGGGACGTGTCGCCGGGCAACCTGATGGTCGACCATCTCGGACGAGTGAAGGTTCTGGATTTCGGTGTGGCCAAGAGCCGTGTCGCCTCGACGCAGACCATGACCGGAGTGCTCAAGGGAAAGTACGCGTACATGTCACCGGAGCAGGTGAATCAACCCGAGTGTATCGATCGCCGGTCCGACGTGTTCGCGCTGGGAATCGTGCTTTGGGAAGCTGTCGCGGGCCGCCCTCTTTTTCAGCGAGACAACGACTTTCAGACCCTCAAGGCGGTAGCGGAGGGCGACGTGCTTCCCATCGAGGAGGTCCGTCCAGAAATCCCCTCCGCGTTGTCGTCAACGTTGATGCGAGCACTTGCCTGCGATCGCGAGACTCGTTTTTCGAGCGCCGCCGAGTTTGGCGACGCTCTGGAAGCCGCGCTCGACGACACCGTCGGCCCGCCCTTGAAGGCACGGGAGATCGCAGAGGAGTTGCAAGGCCGCTTCCCCGACATCCTTGGCGAACAACGAGCGCTCGAAAAGCGCGCGCGGGGCGTGTCCGAGGTGCCGCCGCTGCTAGCGCCCGAAACCTCGACGCGGAGCACGGACCGCAGCCGCGGAGCCTCGGGAGGGTTCTTGGTGCGAGACTCGGCGCCAACGCTCGCCCTCGCGCGACCGGTCGACGACGAGGAAACCACCGTCGAGGTAAACGACGAGGAAACCACCGCGGAGGTAGACGACGAAAGTACCACCGTCAAGGTGAAGCCGGGGGCACGTCCTGCAGAGCGTTTCGAAGACGCGGTCCTCATCGAGCAGTACCCGGCGCGTGACCAGGGCAGCGACGCCGGGGTGTTGTTGCGAGTAGTCCGGGCCGGTTCGACTTTGGAAACGTTTCCCGAGTCCCCGCTGTCCGTACGCCCAGACGGTGCTGCGACCGACCTACTCGACGGAGCCGCCGAACGTGGGATAGCGACGGCGGACGTAGTCGCTACCACTCCGGTCGCCCGACCAAGGGAGCAATGCGCGCCTATCGAGGCCTTCGTTGCGACGCCCGTTCTTTCTAGCGGTTCGGCAACGGGAAGCTCAATCCGCACGCTCCGTATCGCGACCACTCGACTCTGGCGTCCGCTGTTTTTCGCTGCTGTTGCAATCGTGACGGCGATGACTGCCCTCTCGCTTGCGCAGTAGCCCAGAGAGCATCAAGCGGTTCGAGCCTGTTCTTCTAGCTACGAGTGTTGGACTCCAGTCACTTTGTCGCCTACGCGATGAACGAAAGGCAGTAGGAAACTCCGTATGGTCGCACGTACCTCATGGCCTGAATTGCCGTCCACGACCGCAACTGTTGCGCCGACCTACCGGGGCGGCCTTGCGACGACTCCCCTGTCTCTGTTCCTGTTGCGGGGAGCCAAGGCCGTGGCGACGCCACTGGTTCCCGGCGTCAGCATCACCCTTGGCCGCGGGGCAGACGTGGGTTGCGACCTGGGGGATCGATCGGTTTCCCGCCGTCATGCCGTCATACGACGCACCTCGGTGATTGAGATCGAAGATCTGGGTAGCCAGAACGGCACCTACGTCGGGTCTGTTCGAATCCCACCGAACCAATCCGTCCCGCTGGAGGTCGACCAGATCGTTCGTTGCGGTAACGTGGCGGCGGTCGTTCTACCGAGTTCTGACATTAGGCCCGGCGACGAACTTTCGACCTCCGAGGAGTTCAGGCGCGCCTTCGACCGGGCCTGCACGCGAGCGCGGCGCCTTGGCCACGACGTCGCGGTATTCCACGTGAAGATTGAGTCTCCGGTGTCCCCGGTGGAAGTTCAGCGCCTCGCGATGGACACACTACCGGAATGCGCGGTGGTCACCGAAGATGCGCCCACCGACTTCCGCGCCCTTTGCCCGAAGGCCGGCGTCGAGTCTTGCGACAGAGCAGCCCGAAGCCTGACTGCCAGGTTGCGTGGCGTAGTCGCGAACCCGCGCGTCAACGTGCGTTTTTTTCCGCGAGCCGAGCCCGGGGCGCAGGTGGCCGGTGCGGAATCTGAGTCATTGGTCGTCATCAACCCGGCGATGGTGGAACTCTACAAAAGCGTCCGGCGCTACGCTCAGGGAACGATCAGCGTGCTAGTCAACGGGGAAACCGGGGTTGGCAAGGAGCGCGTTGTCGAACGTCTACACGCCGCTTCGCCGCGCCGGAATGCTCCGTTTCTTCGGCTTAACTGCGCAGCGTTCACGGAGTCCTTGCTCGAAAGCCAGCTTTTTGGTCACGAGAAGGGCGCGTTCACTGGCGCCAACGGTGCGCAGGCGGGCCTGCTCGAAGCCGCCAACGGAGGGACTGTGTTTCTCGACGAGGTTGGCGAACTCAGTGTGTCTGCCCAGGTCAAGCTGCTTCGCTGTCTTGAAGACGGTACGGTGTTGCGGGTTGGTTCTGTCGAACCGCGCCCCATCGATGTGCGCTTCGTGGCGGCGACGAATCGTGACCTGCGTCGAGAGGTCGCGGGCGGCCGATTTCGAGAAGACCTCTATTTTCGCATTGCCGCCGCCACCATCAAGGTGCCGCCCCTGCGCGAGCGCCGCGACGAAGTCGAAGCGCTGGCTGGTTTGTTCATTGCGCGGACGAGCGCCGAGCTGGTGGTTCCCCCGCCGGAGCTATCGCCGGCGGCCCTGCGAGTTCTTCTCCGCTACTCGTGGCCTGGCAACATTCGCGAGTTTCGCAACGTGATCGAACGAGGCGTCCTTCTGTGCAGCACCGGCACGATTGGTCCGGAGCATCTGCCCCTCGATGAAGAAGCCGCGCTGGCTTCGGGAAGGATGGCGCCCGACCGGGGCTCGGACGAACACGAGGACAAGCGGGCTGCGATTGTGAGTGCCCTCGCGCAAGCCGGCGGCAACCAGACCAAGGCCGCGCGCGCTCTGGGTATCTCGCGGGTCACGCTTGGCAAACGAATGGACCGGTACGGCATCTCCCGGCCGCGGAAGTCCAAGTGACGGGCTGACTCGTGGCGCAAGTGTTTCGAAAAAAAACGACCGGACTCGGCCGTGCCCTCCGTGTCCCCGAAACAGAAGTCTCGCGCGCCCGAGAGACCGCTCGAGAACGACGGAAACCCTGATTCTGAGCTTCGAGGAAAGCCCTTTGCTTGAGGCATAGACTGTCGGAACCGCAACGTACGAAAAGAACTGCGAGATAGTGGGGGGCGCTTTGGCTTGAGTCGTGCACTGCCCCTGCCCATGGGAACAAGTCAACGACTCCTTCGTTCCACGGCGGGGACGAATTCGCTCGGGATCTTCGCCCTGGCGGGCCTGTCCGTCGCTGTCGGAACTGCCTATCTTGGCTACCACAAGTCCACGACCGGGGGAGCCATTCAGAAGCTCGTACCCGAATGGAGAGTCGACCCGGCCGGGCTCGGTACATCGAGCCCACCGACACTCGCGGAGAGGGATGTCTGCCTGGTGCCCCCGAAGTCGGGGCAGGGCGAATCCGTCGCGGCGCCTCGTCCGGTGGCGTCGCCGACGTGCAGTCGCCACGTTGCAGACGTGTCCGTGAGCTGCGGCGGTCGAGCGCACGAAATCGCTCTTGCGATGCTCGCCAACGACTATGGGACGGTGGTCGACGAGCTCGAGGCCATAGACACCACGAAGACCGAGTGCGGCGAGGCGTTGTGGCAACTCTCCAGCTGCGCGTTTCGCGCTACCGAAGAACACGAAGAAGACCTTTCGTGCGCCCGTCTGAGTCAAAGTCACGCGTCGTCGGGCGCCGGTGCGATCTGGTGTTGCGAAGGCGCATCGGAGGGGCCGCGTGAGGCCAAGGACGGAGAGACGGGGCCGACGTGCGCTTGCCCTGAGCGCCGATTGGAATTGGAGGAGGGGGTAACGCTTGTCGCGAGTTCTGAACCGGTTCAGATCGCGAGCGGCGAGAACGCCTACGGAATTTGTCCCGACAACAAGCTTAGCGTCGGCGGCCCCCAGCGGGCTTGGCGAGACCAAATCACGAAGGCTCACCTCGCGCGAGACTACAACCGGGTGTGGGCGTTGATGAAGATGGGAGCGGCAGGCGGCGGCTTCAGCCGACCGATGGCCGGCAGGTTTCTCCATAACTTCCTGGACAAGGGGGGAGACATCACGGAGGACTATACCGGTGTGTTTGGCGCGGTTAGCCGCGCTGCGAGGGCCGATTCGTGGATCAGCCGCGCCAAGGCGGTACAGCCGAAGCTGAGGGACCTGGACCGAGAAGGAACGGGAGCGATTGGCGCTGCTGTTCGCGCGGGACGGTGCAGCGGTACGCTGACAACCGGCGTTGCGCACGTTGAGACCCGGTCGAACGTCGACAAAGAACTCTATCTCGCGCTCGGGAAGTTCAAGCTGAGAGGCCGGTACAAATACCGAGTTCGCGGCGGCCAGATCATCATAGAGCGAGTGTACGTAGCGAACGACGACTACAACTGGGACCCGCCGCGGCAATGCGGAATTATCGACCACATCATCCCGTGGACGCTCCAGCGACAGGGCAAGGCTGCTGACTTCAAAGTAACGGTTCGGTTCCAGCGGGACACCATCAAAATCCCGCTGCCACCGGGCAGCGGATGCCGCTAGCCGGCAGCCCTCGGCCGGAAGGCCGATCTCACCGGACAATCGTCGCAGAGCGCGCGACGAACCTGCCTCCAAGGCGACTCGCTTTGGCGTCCATCGCGACATGCATCTGTCACGCGCGTCGCTGAGTGTGTGCGTGCGCGGGGTTGATTGCGGCTGGCCGGACGTCGCCCGAACGTCCGGGCGTTGCCTCCTCGCGTCGTTACAGAAACACGCGTTGGAGGACATCGTGAAGAAACTGGTAGGCAAATGGGGAGTAGGCGCGCTGACCGCGCTCGTCGTGGTCTCCGTAGCGAGCGCGGCGGTTGCCGAGGAACGCGCCGCGATTCACCGACTCAGCGGCTGGGCGTCGCTTTCGCAGGCCGAGCGCACGCCGGGCCCCACGTCGGGGCAGTTCATCAACGGCGCAAACGGCGTCACACCGCCGTTCGTCGACGGCCAGCCGATCCCGGGTTGGTCGGGCTTGCTGAGCAACGGCGACGGTACGTTTACGGCTCTGCCCGACAACGGCTTCGGCGCCAAAGGCAACTCGGGTGACTTCGTGCTCGGCTTCTACACGGTCACCCCGCGCTTCAAGCGCTTTGGCGACCGCACGACGCGCCCGGGCTCGATTGTCAACAACGAGTTCACCGCCTTTAACGACAAGAACGGGTTTCTCAACAACGGGGCCGGCGTGGACCTGCTCATCACGGCGGATCTGGGCAGCTATCGCATCGGCAACGGCTTTGGCTTCGACACCGGCATCGCCGTCGATGAGCGCATCATCGAGAATCGCTGGCTTACCGGCTACGACTTCGACGTCGAGTCGATCGCCCGCGCCAACGACGGTACGTTTTGGGTTGGCGAGGAATTCGGCCCGTTCTTGCTCCACTTCGACGCCGAGGGCACGCTTCTCGAAGAGCCGATTCCGCACCCGTTTCTGGTGAGCCCCGGCCATCCCAACGCCATCGCGTTTCCGGGCACCAACAACCACGGCGGCAGCCGCGGCTTCGAGAGCCTGGCCTTCGATCAGGACAACCGCTTCCTCTACGTGGTGCCCGAGTCGGCTCCGCTGGTCGACTCGCTGCGCCCCGTGCCCGGCGACGAGCGGGTGCTGGAGATCTTCGAGTTCGACCCCGAGTCGTCGAGCTACACCGGCAAGACCTTCAAGTACCGAAAAGAGGGCGACGCGGAGAACAACCGCATTGTCATCGGCGACATGACCAACGTCGGGCGCGACAAGTACGTGGTCATCGAGCGCGACTTCTTCTTCGGCGAGAACGCGGCCATCAAGCGCCTTTACATCATCGACCTCAACGTCACCGACAGCGACGGCATTCTCAAGAAGCGCCTGCTGGTCGACCTTCTGGACATCAACGACCCGTTCGACATCGGCGGTCCGCTGCCCGGACTCGCCCGCCGAAAGTTCAACATGCCGTTCGATTCCATCGAGTGCGTAGTGCCGCTGGGGCGTCGCGCGCTCGGCGTCGCGGTCGATACGAACTTTCCGAGCCAGGACGGGCGTGAGCCCGGCGTTGCCGACAGCACGGAGTTCATCACCCTGCGCTTCTTGTTCCCGATCGCGCTTCTCGCGCCCCGCTAGCAATCTGCAGCCCCCGAGCCCGGGGCGCGGTGGCGCGCGACTGTCGACTCATCGCTCGACGGTCGCGCTCCGTACCGCCGCGCCTCGGGCGCCTTGCTCACGGTGGGGCGTCGTTCGGGGTGCCGGGCTCTTTGACCAGGACGACCAGCATTCGCCAGGCTCGGTCGGCATCGAGCGCCACCTCGGCGTCGAACGCGCCGTGAACCGAGTGCAGGCGAAACCGGCCGCTGTCCCGCACCAGCGCGTCGAGCTCGTCCAGACGGAACTGGCGCTGCACGCCGTCGGACTCGTAGGTCCGGCGTTTGCCGTCGGCGCCGCTCGCGACGAAGCGCGCCCGGTAGCGAGCCAGTCGCGGTCGCGCCGGGTCGCCCGGTTGCGGCGACCAGGTGACCTCGAGGTCGATGCCCTCGGAAGACTCGGACCAGCGAGCGGCGGTGGACGGGGCGCCGCCCTCGATCACGCGGGGGTGGGCTAGCTCCAGGACGTAAACGCCGCCATCGCGAAGTGCGCCGGCCATGCAGTGCAGGTGCTGGCGGACTTGTTCGTCGTCGTGCAGGTAACTGGCGGAGTCGAGTAGACACGCGGCGAGATCGAACTGCGCGGTGAGGACAAAGGAGCACATGTCCGCGAGCCGGTAGTCGAGCCGAACGCCCTCAGCTGCGGCGCGATTGCGCCCGTAGCGAACCATCTCTTCGGACAGGTCCAGGGCCGCGCAGCGGTTCACGGCGCGGGCCATCCAACGCGCGTGAGACGCCGGCCCCGCTGCCACCTCGAGAAAGCTGGTCGCGCGGCCGCCCCGCGCGTCGCGATAGCGGGCGAGCAGGAAGTCGCACTCGGCTTCGATATCGCGGTAGCTAAAGGCGAGCTCGTAGAGTTCGGGCTGCGCGTAGATGCTGTCGTGCTCGGCCATGTCGCGGTCGGCAGCTTTGCACGCGGACCGGGTTGGGCCGCCGCCCCGGGCCATCGCTGGTCGAGCTCTGGCCCGGGGTGGTTCAGCGCTCGGTTCGTGCAACGTGTGGGCGGTTTGCGCAGGCCGTGCGACACGTACCCGGAGGGTAAGAATCTCCAGGCGATTTCACCGGGAACGCTCCTTTGACACACTAGGGGCATGGGGTGGCGTTGGGTCGGCGGCCTGTGCCTGGCCGCGACGTTGTTCGCCGTCGGCTGCGACGGCGAAGCGGAGACGCTCGTCGTGCCGGAATGGACGCTTTGCCCGTCAGCGACCGGGTGCGCCGAGGGCCACGCCGTTTTCGCCCCGACCACGTTTGACGAGCGCGTGCGCCGCGACGAGGTGTATCTGCTGCGTTCGAGGGTCGTGCTGCCGGAGCACATGCGCGCGCAGCGCTTAACCCTCGCGGTGCCCTACTTTCTCGCGGCCGCCGATCTGGCCGTCGATGGGGAAGTGCTCGAGCGCAGCGATGGCCGGCGCCACGAGCGCTACCGAAGCAGCGGAGCGTTGACGTGGAACATTCCCGAGCGCCACACCCGGGGAGAAACCCTGACGATGGAGCTGCGGGTCAGCCACAACTGGCAGCAGAGCGCCTGGCTGCTCACGGTGCCCAGGCTCGTACTCGCGACGAACGGCGATACGTGGACGGCGTTTTCGCGCAACTTCAACGACTGGTCTGGCTCCATCGGGCTGGGAGCGCTGCTCACCATTTCGTTTTGCTCGCTGGTGCTGTTCTGGTTCGAGCGCACGCTTCGGGTCTACGCGAGCCTCGCGGTCCAGACGGCGGCCACGGCCAGCTACCCGGTGTTCGTACTCGGCTGGGGGCAGCACTTTGCCGGCCGGTACGACCTGCTGGTGATGTCGTTGCTGCTGCTGTTGGCGAGCACGGCGGCGATCTTTACGACCCACTTTGGCACCGGCCTGCGGCGGCCGAGCTGGTGGTGGTGTGCGCCGGCGCTCATCTGCTCGCCGCTGCTGATCGCCTTCTACGACGGTTTTTCGCTGAGCTACCTGGAGGGGCCGCTGATCGTCGCGTTCGTCGGCGGCACGACGACGTATCAGCTGGTCGTCCTCGGGCGCCTGTACCGGCAGCGCCCGGGCGATCGCACGGTGCAGATGCACATCCTTTCGTGGGCCGTGTTTTTGCCGTTCTTTCCAACGGAAGCGGCGCTCTGGCTCGAACTCGGTGACTTCGCCCACGGCTTGCGTCTCGGCAGCCTGGGCGTCATTGGCTACAGCCTCGTGCACTTCGTCGGCATCAGCCGAATGCTGATCTTGCATCGCCAAACCAGTGACCGGCTGGCGGCCGACCTGGCCAGCAAGGTCGCCAGCATCGAACACCTCAACGCCGAGCTTCGTCGGCAGATTGCCGAGCGGTCGCGGGAACTGTCGGCGGCCTTGAGTCGGGTGCGGGGCGCGCAGCCGTCTCGAGTACCGACCTCCGGCGACGTCGTGGACGATCGGTACCGGATCGAAAACGAAATCGGCTCGGGCGCGATGGGCACGGTGTTTCGCGTCACGCGACTATCGGACGGCGCGGTGCTGGCGATGAAGGTCCTCATCAACGTGGGCCATCCGCACAACATGGCGAGGTTTGCGCGCGAAAGTCAGCTCATTTCCGAACTCAATCACCCCAACGTGGTTTCGGTCTTCGACATTTCCGTGGCCGAAGACGGCCTGTTCTACATGGTGATGGAGTACGTGCCCGGGGTGTCGCTCAAGAAGTGCTCCGACAGGTTCGGCGACGTCGGTTGGGGGTTGTCGGTGTTGCGGGGGCTGGCCAGCGGCCTGCGGGCCATTCACGCGCGCGGTGTGATCCATCGCGACATCAAGCCGGACAACGTCGTCGTGCGCAGCGCCGACGACGGCACGGCCGAGGTCAAGATCACCGACTTTGGCATTTCGACCGCGATGGACCAGCTCACCCACGGCGCGGGCAAGGCGCTGTCGGGCCGGGTGCGTCGCGTTACCGAGAAGGTCGCGGGGCCGATGCCGCGCTCGGGAGAGATTGCGCCGGCAACACCGGCGGGAGGGGCGGCCGCGAATCCGACCGCGCCCGTCGATACCGCGCCCGCCGATACGGCCACCGATGCGGGGCCCACCGCAGGCCCGAGCCTGGTCGCCGGCGCCGCGGAGGAGACCCAGGAAACCCAGGCGTCCACCGGCAAGACGCCCATCGGCTTCGACCCGCGCCGGCTCGGTCTTCAGGACCTGACCGAGACCGGTGCCTTTCTCGGGACTCCCTACTACATGGCTCCGGAACTTCTGTCGGGGACGGCCGAAGCCAACGCCTCGGCCGACATCTACGCGCTCGGCCTGGTTGCGTACGAAGTGCTTGCCGGCGAGCGCCCGTTTCCCAGGCCAACGGTTCTGGAGGCGCTGCAGAAGCGCAAGCAACCAGACGCGGCGACGCTGATGGCAAAGGCGCCGGGGCTGTCGCCGGCGGTCGTGGATCTCGTCGTCGGCGCCCTCGCCGAGGACCCGGAACGGCGGCCGAGCGCCGAGGACTTCGTGCGAGTTCTCACGACGGGCGTTGGCGACGTCGTCGAACCACCGCGCGCCGCAGAACCAGCGCCCGGCTGACCGAGCTGCAAGCACGTCGGCGAACGCCAGAGGCCCCGCGTCGAACGCCGGTTGGCGGCGTCGCCCAAGGAGCAGGGCCGAGGTCGTGAACCTTCGCGGAACCTGCTCTCAGGGCCTACACGGGGCCGAAAACAGCGGCTCCGATCGCGCAAACCAGTCTGCTACGATCGATTTAGACGTTTCGAGACCAAAGGGGGAGGCATGCACGCGGACATCGGTGAGCTCACGTTTAAAGAGCTAGTCGAAGAACTGGCCGACATTCAAACGACGCGTACGCCGGCCGGGTGGCCGACCGAGAACGCGGTGAACAAGGCCAGCGTCGAGCGTCGCATCATGGAGTTCGTTTGCGCTCCCAGACGGGTTCGCGAGGACGACGTCGAATGCAAGCTACCCATTCGCGTCGAGGGCGAAGGCGGGGCCGAAGTCGCGGGCACCGTGCGCTCGGTGGGCATCGGCGGCGTGCACGTGTTCGTCGGCAAGCAGTTTGAGATTGGGCAACCGGTCGAGCTCGAGATCCGGACCCAGAACGAATACGGTCTCAAGGCCCGGGGCAATGTGGCGCTGCTGACGAAAGACGCCGAAGGCAAGCCGCACAGCATTAGCATCAGCTTTGCCCAGGTCGCCGGTGACGCGGCGGAGCGCCGGGTGCGCCGGCTCGTGTTCGAGCTGCTGCGCCACGTGAACTAACGCCGTTTCCGCGTCCTAGTCCGAGCTGTCGCGGGCAGCGAGCGCGCAGCTGTGGGGCTCAGAGCTGGCCCGGACGTTCCCAGCAGCGTTCTCGGGCTACGGCTGGGCGAAACGAAGCCCGGCCGTTCCGGTCGGGATCGAGTTGGCACGACAGAGGTCGGCGGCGGCGGCGGCGCGTTGACGGTCGCCGCCGGTGAGCGTCGCCGGGAGGCGCCAGAGCAATTCTGCGGCCAACGCGCCGGCGCTGTCGTGGTCGGGCGTCGAGCAGGCGCTTCGAGCGCATTGCAGGAGGCTCTCTACAGAGAGGCGCCTTGCATCGTTGCTCGACAGGCAAAGCTCGAACGGTACGGGGCCGTCTGGGGCCTCCAGGTACGACCGTCGAATCTCGTCGTTGACCCAATGGTCCACGGCACTTCCCGACGCGCAACGAAAGCCCACGCCCGCGCCCGCGCTGTTTCGGGAAAGCGCCCGCCGGGCCGTGACCCGTGCCGACGCACCCTGTTCGTTGAAGGCAGCCCCCCGCACGCCACGCAAGTCCGTCTCGGACGTCGACCCGGCGGGGTTATCGGGGCTCGACGCGGGATACCGCCACGGCCCGTCGTACACCCACTCCGCAACGTTGCCACCGAGATCGCAGATTCCCTCCGGGCTATCGCAGCCGCTGTCCGTACACACAGGATGCATGCGCTGCGTCGGTAGCTTGTCGAAGCAGCGGTACCGGTCCTTCCAGGGGAAGCCGCGGAACCCTCCACCACTGGCGGCTCGCTCCCACTCGGCCTCAGTCGGCAGTCCGCGTCCGCGCCAGCGGCAGTAGGCCCACGCCTGGTCCCAGGTTACGCAATTCATCGGGTAGTTCACTCGGTCGGCAAAGTCCTCGTTGCACTTCGTTTCACCGTATGGCCGGTCAGCCTGTGGCAACCAGGAACAGCGTCCCGCACGTACGCAGAGCGAATACTCGCCGACGGTCACCTCGTGACGGTCAATCGCGAACCGGGAAAGCTGGACCCGATGTCTCGGCGCTTCTGCCTTCGCGCCTCCATCTCGCCCCAGCCAGCTAACGGCGCTGTCGAAGGCCACCATCTGAGGCCGTCGCACCGGCCTGTCGGGGGCGGGCTGAACGGGTTTCTCTGCCGTCGTGGCGCCGGGCTCGTCGCCAGCCGGCTCGGCCGGCGACGCCGGAAGTCCAGCTCTGTCTGGGCGCTCTGGGCCGCCGCATGCGGCAGCCACGAGCGCAATCGACACAACCTGCCTCGCGATCATTCTCACGAGGAGTGGCGCCACCGGATCATCGTACCGCGCTTCCAGCGGCAATCGTAACTGTCGACGAACTCGTAGATGGCCGCCTCCTCCGTCGCCGTCAGGCTTGTTGTGCAACCAAGACCTCGAAGCAGGCATGCCCGATCGGCGCTCTAGGGTGAGCTCGCAGCTTCCGGACGTGCTCTCAGTCGGGCGGACCGGGATCCCCGTAGACCAGCCATGTCTCGATCTCCTTCGAGGTGTCGGTGGCCTCCGCCTGGCGCGCTAGCTCAAGGGCTCGTTGTGCGTGCGTGCGAGCGAGCGAGCCCGGGGCCTTTCCACGAGCGTGGGCTCGGGCGAGGTAGAACATGAGCCAGTAGCGGTGGTGCGGCAGCAGCTCGTGGCCGCGGTCCTCGACGAACGACCTGACGCGTTTCAGTACACCCTGCGCCGTTCCCCATTCGGATTCGTCGATCAGCAGGCTGGCGTAGTCCAAAAACACCTTCGCGAGCAGGCGAGGCGCCCTTTCGGCCGCGTCGTGGGTGGTGTGCAGATCGAGAGCGCGCCGGAACGAGTCGAGAGCCTCACGTGGGCGGTTCGCGGCGCGATATCGGAGGCCCAACAGCCTCAGCGAGTCCGCCGTAATCGGATCCGACTCGCCGCTCGCGGCGACGCGGATAGCCACCGACCGTTGCGCGGTGGCGATTGCCTCGTCGTGTCGTTCGAGATCCGAGAGGAGGCCGCCGCGGTTGTCCAGAAGATCGGCGACGCGTGGTGAATCGGGTCCCGAGAGCTGCTTGAAGAGCTCGAGTCCGGTCTCGAGGTGTTGCAGGGCGTCCTCCGGTCGTCCCTGGCGTCGTAGCGTGATGGCCAGGTTGACGTGGCCCGAGGCCACGAGTCCCCGCGGCAGAGCAGAGGTATCGGCCTCGTAGATCGCGATGGCCCGCTGTTGCAGCTCCGCGGCTTCGTCGAGCTCGCCCGCCTGCGCCAGTGCTGAGCCCAAGTAGTTCGCGCAGTTGCCCACGACGGGATGGTGTGGCCCGAGCCCCGCCTCCGCCGCGGCGAGCGCCCGCCGAAGCTCGACGACGGCCTCGTCGATATTCCGGACCTCGATGAGGACGTAGCCGAGCCTGTTGCGGAGCTTCGCGGTCGCTGGCGAGTCCGGGCCGTTTTGGGTCGCACTGAGCTCCACCACCCGCCGCGAGAGCTCCAGGGCAGATTTCCACTCGCGGGATCGAGCGCGGATGTCGGCTCGCACGGAGAGCGCTTCGAGGCTTTCCGACTCGCTGGGCGCTCGCGAGACGATGGCCTCGGCGCGCGCGAGCGCCCGCAGCGCTGGCTCGGTCTTGTCGAGGTGAACGCCCAAAACGCGCGCGAGTTGCAGCTCTGCGGCGACGCGCTGGTCGTCAGTCCGGCCGCGCTCCGCCGCCAGCACCGCGTCGCGCAGGTAGGGTAGTGCGTCCCGTGAACGCCCGAGCCGAAGCACCGCGCTGGCGCGGGCGAACAGCGCCGCAGCGTGGACCGGCGGATAGGCGAGACGCTCGGCCTCGGTCAGGAGCTGTGCGCTGTTCTCATCGACGTCGGCAAGTCGTCCCGCGTCTAGGCGCGCTCGCAGTGAGGCTAGCTGTTCTTCGAGTTGTCGAATGGCCTGTCTTGCCTCGGCGTTGGATGGAAGCGGAATCCTCTGCAACAGTCGCGTGGTGTCGGCGCACGCGGTCACCGACGGCAACGACGCTAACGCCCTGCCGACTGCGTTGACCGTAGCGAGTCCGGGCTGCGATTCGACGATGTCCACGAGGCTATCGACCTGCACCTCACGCAGACGCAGACAGGCGGCACGGTGGTCGAGGAGCTCGCGCGACTGCTCGCCGCGCTCGTGAGTCGCCTTGCAGTTTTCGACCCTCGCGCCGCGGAGCGCGTTGGCGTAGTCGTCGATGCTCACACTCATGGCCGCCCATCCATCGAGCGCGAGGGGCTCGTTCTTCAGGGCGGCAGTTATGCTGGCGTTTCGCGCTGGCCAACGCGACAGGAAGGCCCCCGGTGGGAGGTCGCAACTCGGCGTGCGCGCGTCGGACGCGGCGATAGCGTACGCGCCGCCCGCGGCGACAACCGTCAGAGCGAGAGCGGACAGCAGTGCGCGCTGCCTGCGCGCGATTCGGGAGACGCGTTGACGCAGGGTATAGCGGTGCGCTTGCACGAGGCGGCCCGTCTGGAATCGGCGCAGGTCGTCGCGAAACCCCGCGGCGTCGGGGTAGCGATCGCTCGGCTCTCTCGCGAGGGCTTTCTGCACGATAGCGACAAGTTCCGGCGCAGCCTTGGGCACGCGCTGATCGATCGGCAGGGGCGGACCGTCGATGAGACGCTCCAGGATGTCGCGCGATTCGCCGGCACCATAAGCCGGCTCCCCTGCGAGTACGTGGTAGAGCACGGCCCCGAGCGCGTAAACGTCTGCCCGGGCGTCTACGGCCTCTCCGCGCGCCTGTTCGGGGGCCATGTAGGCCGGCGTGCCCAGGACGTCACCGGCGCGCGTGAGCTCGCCGCTCGCAGCAGCGCCACCGGGCACGAGCGGCTCCTCCGTGCTGTCGCTCTCCTTGAGGTCTTTGGCCAGGCCCCAGTCGATGACGACGGTTTCGCCGAATTCGCCAACTACGACGTTCGAGGGCTTGATGTCGCGGTGTATGACGCCCTGGCGGTGGGCGTAGGCGACCGCCTCGGCGACGGCGAGCAGGTTCGGGAGCAGGCGCAGCCGCGCTTCGAGCGTACCGGCGTCTGCGAGCTCGTCCCTGAGGGGGCGCCCCGCTACCAGCTTCATCGCGTAGAAGGGCTGGCCGCCCGGGTGCCGCCCGGCGTCGTGCACGGGCACAATTCCCGGGTGCTCGAGTCGCGCTGTGATGCGCGCCTCGCGCACGAAGCGGGCTTCCGCCGCAGGGTCGGGATAGCGCAGTCGCTTGAGCGCAACCGTGCGGCAAAGCTCCTTGTCATAGGCCAACAGGACCTGGCCGCGCCCGCCCTCGCCGTGCAACTCGCCGATTTCGTAGCGCTCTTCGCCGCGCACGACGAGAGCCGGCGCGGCGTTTGGGGCCGTGAGGGCGGCATGGCTGTCGGTCGCCGGCGCGGCGGGGTGGCCTTGCGCCTGAGCCTCGGCGTCGGTGAGCGTGACCCCTGCGTCGGCGCGCGACGGCGCTGGGCTCTTGGGAGGAGTCGACATTACCTCGGGCCCCGCAGCTTCTCGCACCACGGGCTCTGCCGCAATGCCGTTGCCGAGGGGGATCTTCGACTCGCAAGGCCTCGTTCAGCAGGTGCCGGGAGACTTGATGTTGCAGGCACACGGTGGCGGGGGCAGTGGGGCGCCAAGCGATGCTACCGAGTTTTCGCCGCTCGGGCTCGTGCCCGCGGGCGTAATGTAAGTTGCTGAAACTACGCTTCGAATACGCGAAAATAGACCGGTCTTTCTATTTTTTGTAGACCGGTCGTTATATTTTGCTACGTTCCGGCTATGAGTGGTTCGGACTCTCCTTTGGCGTCGTCTCTCAAGCTGCCGTGCGGGCTGGTGTTGCCGAACCGGTTTGCCAAGGCGGCGACCAGTGAAAAGCTCGCGCGTCGCCTGGCGCCGTCACCGCAGCTGGTCCGGCTGTACGAGCGATGGGGCGCGGGCGGCGCCGGTGCGTTGATCACGGGCAACGTCATTGTCGACCCCACCGCGCGCGAAGGCCGCGGCAACGTGGTGGTCGAGGATGATCGGGACCTGGCCACTCTGACCGAGTGGGCGGCCGAAGCACAAAAGCATGGCAGCAAGCTGTTCATGCAGGTCAGTCACGCCGGGCGACAAACGCCTCGCAGCATATCGCCGCGGCCCGTGGCGCCGTCCCCGGTCGGTCTCGAAGGCGTTGGCGGATTGGCCGCGCGGCCCCGGGCTCTCGAGGAGATCGAGATCGAGCGCATCATCGATCGCTTCGTGCGCACGTCGGTCGTCGCCGAGCGGGCGGGGTTCGCCGGCGTTCAGCTGCACGGTGCCCACGGTTATCTGATCGCTCAGTTTCTGTCGCCGCACAGCAACCGCCGCACCGATCGGTGGGGCGGTTCGCTCGACAACCGCATGCGGTTCTTGCTTCGCATCGTCGAGCGGGTGCGCGGCGCCGTGGGCAGCGGCTTTGCCGTGGGCGTGAAGCTCAACTCCGCCGACTTTCAGCGCGGCGGCTTCGACGAGGGCGACTCCATGGTCGTGGCCGAGGCTCTGGATGCCGCGGGCATCGACTTTCTCGAGGTCTCGGGCGGCAACTACGAAAGTACCGCGATGTTCGACGGACCGGGTCGCGACAGCACCAAGCGGCGCGAGGCCTACTTTCTCGACTACGTGGAGAAAGTGCGTTCGCGGGTTCGCGGACCGCTCATGCTCACCGGCGGCTTTCGCACTCGCGACGGCATGGCCGCGGCCCTCACCGGCGGCGCCGTCGACATCGTCGGCCTGGCTCGGCCGCTCATCGTCGAGCCCGACTTGCCGCGACGCATGCTGTCGGGGGAGTCCACCGAAGCCGTCGATGTCGATGTCGACTCGCGGTGGCGACTGCTGCGCGGGCTGTACCAGGCGACCTGGTACGGGCGACACATTCGCCGCATGGGCGCCGGCAAGGTACCCCGGCCGACCATGGGCAAGCTGGTGCCGCTCATCCTCGAGGGCGTTCCCGCCTACGCGTTCAATCCGTTTGCCGGGCTGTTGTCCGGTCGCCAAAAGCAGGTCGCCGAGTTGCCAACCATGGAGGCCCGCGCGTGAGAAAAGGCGAGCAGACCCGCCAGCGGCTCGTCGACGCGGCCGCCGCTCTTTTGCAAACGCGCGGCTACTACGGCACGGGAATCAACCAGGTGATCGCCGAGTCGGGCGCGCCTCGGGGCTCGCTGTACTTTCACTTTCCCGGCGGCAAAGAAGAGCTGGCCGCGTCGGCCGTGCGCTCGGCCGGTCGCCGCTGGCAGGCCGCGTTGCTCGAGGTATTCGACGCGGAGCCATCTCTCGTTGCCGGAGTGGACGCGGTGTGTCGCTACCTGGCCGACAACCTTCGGGACTCGGGCTTCGACGATGGCTGCCCGGTTGCCACCGTGGCGCTCGAGTCGGCGCCGACATCGCAGCCGCTGCACGAGGCGTGCGCCGAGGTGTACGCCGACTGGCAGACGTACGTGAGCGAACGCCTGGTCGCCGGCGGCGTCGACGCAGAGCGGGCGGCCGACATGGCGACCGCCCTGGTGGCGCTGGTTGAAGGCGCCGTACTGCTGTGCAAGGCCCACCGCTCGGTCGAGCCGCTCGAGCGGGTTGCGCGCCAGGCCGCTCCGCTGCTGGCCGCGCCCGGCGGCTCTTAACACCACCGGGCGCCGGCGCGCTATCGCTCCGGGCTCACGGCGGTGTCGTAGTTTACGCCGTTGGGAACGGGCACCGCTTGCGGTACCGAGACGCCGTGATCTCCGGCGGTGCGTCGGCTGGCGTCCACGGCGACGAACGCGGTGTAGTCGGTCAGGACTCCGTAGGAAAGCGACCTCGCCTTGATGCGGTCGCCCAGCGCCTCGGTGTCGGGCTCGTACGCGAGCCGGTCGGACATGTCGGCGATCGTCATGCGGGCCCACAGCCTCGCTAGCGCGGGGTGGTTGCGGGCGCCGAGCAGCGGGATGTCGAAGGACACGGGTTTGCCGGCCGCCTTGGCCCGAACCGTGATGCGATCGGCGAGCTCACCGCGAAACCGACCGGCGACGACGACGGGGCGCCCCACGTAGAGGTCTGGAATGATGGCTGGCGATACGCCGCCTACGTCTGCACCGTGGAAATCCAGGACAACGTCGGTCAGCGTGGCTTTCGAGATAGCCTCGTAGAAGCCGCTGACGGCCTGAACAGAGGAGCTGTCGTTGAGGGCGACGTACCCGACGGCGCCGCGACCGATCTTGGCCATTCGCTCGAGCAAGTAGCGGTTTGGTGCGTCGCCAACGCCAAAGCTGAAGATGCGGGCTGCGCCCAGGTGATCGTGCACGGCTCCGAGAATCTGACGCTCGTTGCCGATGTAGCCATCGGTCATGAACGACACCAGGCGCAAGCGGCTGGGGTCGTGGGGAAAATCGAGGGCCGCCTTGACCCCTTCAATCATCTCGGTGCCGCCCATGCTTTGCAGTCCCGCCAGATGGCGTTTTGCCCGGGCGACGTTTCGCGGCGTGGCCCGCAGCGGGGCCGGTCCAAGAGCCGACGAGTCGTTCGAAAAGCGAATGATCTGAAACGTATCGTCCGGTCTGAGCAGATCGAGCTGCCGTTCGATGGTCTGCTTGGCGACGGTTAGCGGACCGCCCGCCATGCTGCCCGAGCAGTCGAGCACGAAGACCATCTCCACCGGCACGCGCGGCGCGTCGTCCAGGTCCTTCGGCGGTTGCAACACGACGACAAAGGTCCCGTCGCGGTGCGTACTCGGATCGACGAACGCCACTGGCTGCATTTCTTCGGTAGCGACCCGATAGGTCAGAACGAAATCGCGATCGGGGATTTCGCGCGCACGGGCCAGCGTAATTCGGCGCTGTCGCGCGGATACGTTCTGCACGTGGACGGCGTGGCTGGGGCTGTCGACGCGGCCGAGCGGCATGCCGGCGTCGAGCTGGACGTCCATGGAGAATCGGTGACCCGTGTTTTCGTGGGGCGCCAGGTAGTACACGGGGGTTCCGACGTTCGACAGCGACGTCGGAACGGCGCGGCGATGGGCCGTTACGCCGCCGTAGTGGCCGTCCGGGTTGTAGCGAGGGCCCACGACCGTGGGAAAGACGAACGAGTAGGCGCCGTTTCGGTACGACAGCGTCGAAAAGAACGTGATGTCGATGTCGATGTCGTTTCCGGGCTCGATGTTTGCCACCTTTTGGGTGAAGACGTTCGGCCGCTCCTGGGTCATCAGCGCGGCGGTGTAGCCGGCGCTGCGGGCCTCGGCATACAGTTCTTCGGCCTCGTCGCGGTCGCGAATGATGCCGCAGATCTTTCGGTCGCCCACGGTCATCAGAAACTCCGTGACGGCCGAGTTGTGCGGCAGGGGAAACACGTAGGTGGCTTCGATTTTGGTGTCGAACGGGTTTTCATAGCGCTGCTTGACATCGACGGTGGCCACGTGGGCGAGAATGCGGGCGCGCACGTCCGTGGATACCAGCGGCAGGGGGACGGCCCGGTTCGGCGACGACGTCTTGGTCGCGACCAGGGCCGGTGCCTTGCCTCGCACGTGCGCGGCTTGGTCCGCTGGCGGGCGCGAGATGATCCAGACCTCGTCGAAGCTGTCGTCGTAACGGCTGCCGATGCCGCGGACAAAGTCGTAGTCGCCCCGGGCGCCCGCAGTCTGGCTGTGTGTCACTGCGGGGGCTCGCCCGGTCACGACGATGGTCTCTTCGGTCTCGAGGTCGAGTGCGACCACGACTTGATTGACCTGGGGCAGGACAACGGCGGCCCCGGTCTCGTAGCCAAAGCCGAAGACCTGAAGCGAAACGGCTTCGACAGAGACCTCCAGCTCGAAGCTGCCGTCGGCTTCGGTGATCGCCGCGGCGTCGCTGCCCACGACCGTGACCGTCGCCCCCGCGATCGGCTCGTTCGTACCGTTTTCGATGATGCGCCCCTGGACAACGCGCATGCCCGGTCGCGCTTTGATGGACGGCGGTGGGAGCGAGCTGGACGGCGACGCCGTCACAGAGCTGGAGGGCGCCGGAACCTGCGCTTGCGGCGTTTCTTGCTCGGGCGCGGTCGTTTCATCGACGCGGTCTCCGGCCTCGCGCACCTGGGCAATGCGCGGCTCGTAGGGCTCCCAGTCGTCTCCGCTGGCCTGGGCCGCGGCGGCCCTGCACGGGGACTCGGCCTTGGTCCACGGATGGGCGGTTTCCATTTTCTGGCCGGCGCAGCCGAGGGACAGCAGCAGGGCTGCCAAACAGAGGCTGTAGATCGGTTTCATGGTCTTCCTTCCTTAGCTCTGGCGCGGGCGCTCAGTGCGAAGCCTCGACGACAGCGGCGGTCGCTTCGACCCGCTTGCCGTCTGGACCTCCGGTGGCCTGTAGATCGACGACGTAGTCGGCGGCGGGGCTCGCTTCACGGACGTGAAACGTCACCACGCGATGGACTCCGGGAGGCAGCGCGTCGGTCGCGGACAGAGCCGCCACGACGATGCGATCATTTCCCAGGGCCTCGAGATCGTAGTAGGGCGGGGCATCGAACGGTGCAACGCCGCCCTCCACGCCGACCAGCGTCACGTCGCCGCGGGCTACCAGTTCCAACTGGTACGCGGCGACCGACGAGTCGGAGGACAGCACGACGCTCAGCGTGCGAAAGCGAACCGTTTCGCTCGGCCGGGTGTCCTGCCCGGAGCGGACGGGCATCGCCAGAGCCGCCAGCCCGGCGAAGGCCAGCGCTGTCGCTATCAGCACGCGCCGCTTCATCGAGCTGCTCCGCTCATGGAGACGACCGAGCGGGCCAGCGAGTCCACGTCGCGGTGGTCGACGATCCCGTCGTCGGTCACGTCCCACCGGGTTTGAATCGAATCGCCCGCAGCGAGTCCACGGGCGACGACCAGGGCGTCGAGAATGTCCTGGCGGCCGTCGGCGTTGATGTCGTTGCGGGCCGCGGCGCCGGGCCCGGCATGTTGCCAGGGGGTGGTCACCGCCAGTGCCAGAGCGATCAGGGCGGCTGCGGCGATCAGGACTCTCCACGGGGCCCGTCGGCGCGCCCCAATTCGCACCGCCGTTTCTTCCGCCAGGTCGTACACGGCGGCATCGAGGGCCTCGATGCCGGCGGCGATGTCGGTCGCGCCGTCGCGGGCCGCCGCGCGCAGCTGTCGAAACTGGTCGGCGACTCGGGCGCAGGTCGGACAATCGTGAGCGTGGGCGAGCGCCGCGGCGTCCTCGAGCTCGTCGGCGGCCAGCGCATCGAGTTGAAGATCGGTGAGATGGGACATTAGCGTTCGACCTTGTTGGCGGCAGCGTCCGCCTGTTCGAGATTGGTGCGCAGGGACTTCAAGCCGTTGTGAAGGCGCGACTTCGCGGTGCCGACGGGAATGCCGAGAGCGGCGGCGATTTCGTCGAGGCGAAAGCCCAGGGCAAAGCGAAGGCGCACCACTTCTCGGTGCCGTTCGTCGAGTTGCCCGAGCAGACGCTCGAAGTCCCGACCCGCTTGAAAGGCCCGGGGCTCTCGGGCTTCGCGGCGGTAGTCATCGAGCGCCACGACCTTCGCGCGCCTGCGACCGATGTCGATCGCGCGGTGCTTGATGGCCGGGTAGAGCACGCTGCGAAGCGAGGCTCGCAGCTCGAACCCCGGGAACTTGCCGAACAGATAGGCGAAGGTTTCCTGGGCTACGTCGAGAGCGTCGTCCCGGTTGCGAGTCATGCTGTGAGCGACGCGGACCACCCAGTCGCGATGGAGGGCATAGATTTCGCGCAGCGCCGCCCGGTCTCCGCGATTGGCGCGCTTGACGAGCGCGAACTCGTGGGTGTTGGAGGGGGCTGGCATGAGCTCGGGGGGGGGCACGCGCAGTGCCGCCGCTCCCAGGGGAAGCGCCCGGCGCCCGAAAACGTTCACCGGTTCGTCGAAAATCTTCAACGACGAACCTGGTAGCCCAAATCGGGCTACCGGTGGGGCGTTCAACTCATTGGATTGACTCGGTGGCGCGGGCCCATTCGAGAAACCGTTTGCGCGGCCACGTGTTGACGACCGCCTCGCGGGGCACGAAGCCGCGCTGGGCCAGCAGGCAGCCCCACTGCATGCGGTCCAGGCCGTCCACTCGGTGAGCGTCACTGGTGATGACGAACTTGACGCCCAGTTCCTGGGCGTACAGCAGCACGCTGTCGCTGGCGTCGAGCCGGGCGAGGCCGCTGTTGATCTCCAGGGCCGTGTCGGTTTCGACGAAGGCCTTGAGCACCGCTTCCACGTCGAACTCGATGCCCGGACGGCGGCCGATGAGGCGCCCGCTCAGGTGGCTGATTGCCCGCACTTTCGGATCGCGAATCGCCGCGATGAGTCGCTCGGTTTGCGACTCGCGGGGGAGGTCGAAGTCACTGTGCACGCCGGCGATGCAGAGGTCGAAGCCGGCGCGAAACTCGGCGTCGTAGTCGAGCCCGCCGTCGGGGCCGATGTTGAGTTCGACACCCTGAAGTATTGCGAGCTCACTGCCGTCGGCCAGCTCGGCAATCTCCTGGCGCTGGGCCTCGAGCCCGGCGCGATCGACGCCGTTTTGCGGCAAGTCTTCGCCGTGATCGGTGATGACCAGGTACTCGTAGCCGAGCTCGGCTGCCCGGGCCACGATGGCCGCGAGCGGGGAGTGGGCGTCGCCGGAGCGATCGGTGTGCACGTGCAGGTCGCCGCGCAGGTCCGCCGGCGTGACGATTGTCGGCAGGTCGTCGTCGGCGGCGCGCTCGATCTCGCCGCGGTCTTCGCGCATGGGCGGCGGGACCGGCGCCAGCTCGAGGGCCTCGTAGATGGCTCTTTCGGTGTCGGAGACGATCACATCGCCGGATTCGGCGTCGGTGAGGCCGTATTCGTTGAGGGTCCAGCCGCGATCGATGGCGCGCTGGCGCAGGCGAATGTTGTGGGCCTTCGACCCGGTGAAATACAGGATGGCGGCGCCGAACTGTTCGGCGGTGACGACCCGAAGGTCGACCTGAATGCCGCTGGCGGTGACGACCGACGACTTGGTGTCGCCGTGGCCAAGCACCTCGCGCAGGCCGGGCATCGCGACGAACCAGTCCATGATGGGCGCCGCGTCGGCGGCGGCAACGACGATGTCGATATCGCCGATGGTTTCGCGAAACCGCCGCAGACTGCCGCAGTACTCGGCGCGCTCGACGCCCTCCATGGCGCGCAGCTCGTCGACCAGCCGCCGGGCCAGGGGCAGGGCGTCGGCAATGGGCGTGCGCTTGTCCTTGCCGACGCCGCCGAGGCGCTCGAGGGCGCGCGCCAGCTTCTTCTCGGTCTTTTCGCCGAGGCCTTTGAGGTCGCGCAGCTTTTCCTGCTCGATGGCGGCGCGCAGGTCGTCGACGTTCTGAATGCCAAGCTCGGACCGAAGGCGCGCCAGGGTTTTGGGGCCGAGGCCCGGGATCTTGCTCAGCCGGACGTACTCCGGCGGGTAGTCGGCGCGCAGCTTGACCAGTTTTGCGATGGTGCCGGTCTCGAAGTACTCGCGGATCTTCTGGGCGGTGCTCTTTCCGATGCCTTCGAGCTTGGTGAGCTGGGAAACCGAAAGGCTTTCGAGCTCTCCGTGATAACTGCGCAGCTCGTGCAGGGCGTTTTCGTAGGCGCGCACGCGAAACGCCGCCGGGCTGCCTTCGTCGAGGATGCTGAGCTCGACGAGCTCGGCGAGCTGCTCCAAAAGGCCTTCTTTGCTCGCGGTCACGCGGACAATCTACACCGCAGGGGGATGGCTGCACCCGGCGGCCGCCGGTCGGCGACGGCGTCGGCTAGCTGTCGGACATTCATTGTCAAACGCGGCGGGTCGAGAGTTTGGTTTCACCCTGGTAGGGTCTGACCAATTCATGGGGTACCGCTCCGGCGTCGCGTCCGCCGGCAGCCGGGGTCTGCAGGCGCGGCGATAGCGAGCGCAGCCGGGGAGCGTTCGCCGTAAGGAGGGGCTCGTGCGTCAACACGTAGCTTTTGCGGCGATTTGCGTCCTGGCACTGGCGGTATACGGCTGTTCCGGAGGAACGACTCCGGCTGACGATGGAGATGTCGACGAACCGGTAGAGCCTGCCGACCCGGTCGACGCCGGGCCGCAGCCCGACCCCTGCGAAGGGCGCCCGTCGGGGGAGGTCTGCGACGACGATCGCCGATGCTCCGACGTTGGCGCGTGCACGTGCGGCGACGGCGTGCTCGACCGGGGCGAAGAGTGCGACGACGGGTCCTCGGGCTGCGACGAGACCTGTCACTACGTGTGCTCGGACTCGGTGCCGTGCCCCGAGGCGCCGGCCTGCCGCGGTCCGTCGGCGTGCCATCCCACCGATCATGTGTGCGAGCCCGGCGAGCCGCTGCCGCCCGGCGAGCCGTGTCCCGGCGGCTTCTGCGACGACATGGGCAACTGCCTGGGCTGCGACCGGGAAGGACAGGAGTGCGACCTGGCCAACGAGTGCGCGGCCGGCGAGATCCAGTGCACCGAGGGCGAAGCGACGTGCGTGCAGGTCGGGGTGAAGGCCACGGGCGCGCCGTGCGCCGATGGCGGCATTTGCGACGGTCGCGGCGCCTGCGCGGTGTGCGAGGACGCCGGTGGCGGATGCGACAACGGCGAGCCGTGCATCGAGGGGGTGCTCGCGTGCGAGGACGACGCGGTCGTTTGTACCGACGGGGCGCCGGTCGCGGCCGGTGAGTCGTGCGGCGACGCCCAGGTGTGCGACGGCGCGGGCGCGTGCGCGTCGTGCGACGCGGAACCCGGGGAAGAGCTGTGCGACGGCCGCGACAACGACTGCGATGGCGCCATCGACGAGTCCCTCGTCGCGCCGCTTTGCGATGAGCAGCGCGGCGTTTGCAGCGGTGCCCGGCAGCGCTGCGGCGGCGATGCCGGGTGGATTCCCTGCGAGGCAAGTGACTTTCCGGCCAGCTACGAGCCGGACGAAACCACCTGCGACGGCCTCGACAACGACTGCGATGGCGCGCCCGACGAGGCGTGCCCCTGCGTCGTGGGTGACGAGCGCGAGTGCGGCAGCGACGTCGGCGAGTGCCGGCCCGGCGCGCAGTCGTGCGAGGTCGAGGGGTGGGGCGAATGCGTTGGCGCGGTCGAGCCCGCCGAAGAGGTGTGCGACGGCCTCGACAACGACTGCAGCGGCGCGCCCGACGACGACGCCACCGACGCGCCGACCTGGTATCGCGACGCCGATGGCGACGGCGTGGGGGACGCCGGCGACAGTCTGCGCCAGTGCGATCGCCCCGATGGCTTCGTCGAGGTCGCCGGCGACTGCGACGACACCGATCCGCTTCGCTATCCGGGGCTGGCCGAGGTGTGCGACGGCGTCGACAATGACTGCAACGACGTGGTCGACGACGGCGCTACCGATGCACCGACCTGGTATCGAGACGCCGACGCCGATCGGTTTGGCGATCCGTCGGCAACGCGTGCCGCGTGCGTCGCGCCGGCCGGATACGTCGACAACGGTGACGACTGCGACGACACCACCGCCGAGCGGGCGCCGGGACGGGCCGAGGTGTGCGACGGCCTGGACAACGACTGCAACCTGGTGGTGGACGACGGCGCGACCGACGCAGCGACCTGGTATCGCGATGGCGACGGCGACGGTTTCGGCGACCCCGCGGTGACTCTCGAACAGTGCGGGCAGCCCGCGGGGTACGTGGCCGACGGGACCGACTGCGACGACAGCACGGCGCGTCGCCGCCCGGGATTGGCCGAGGTGTGCGACGGCCTGGACAACGACTGCAACCTGGTGGTGGACGATGGCGCGACCGACGCGGCGACCTGGTATCGCGACGGTGACGGCGACGGTTTCGGCGACCCCGCGGCGACCCTCGAGCAGTGCGGGCAGCCCGCGGGATACGTGTCGGACGGAACCGATTGCGACGACGCGGCGTCGAATCGCCGCCCGGGGCTGGCGGAGATTTGCGATGGCGTCGACAACGACTGCAACCTGGTCGTCGACGACGGTGCGACCGACGCGGCCAGCTGGTATCGCGACGGCGACGGTGACGGGGCCGGCGACCCGGGTGCGGTGCTGGTGAGCTGCGAGCAGCCGGCTGGCTACGTCGACAACGCCGTCGACTGCGACGACGGGGCATCGAACCGCCGCCCGGGACTGGCGGAGGTGTGCGACGGCGTCGACAACGACTGCAATCTCGTGGTGGATGACAACGCCACCGATGCCCCGACGTGGTACCGCGACAGCGATGGCGACGGCGCGGGCACATCGTCACCATCGATCCGTCAGTGCTCGCAGCCGGCCGGCTACGTCGGCAACCGGGCGGACTGCGACGACCGTACCGCGCAACGGCGACCGGGGTTGCCCGAGGTGTGCGACGGCATCGACAACGACTGCAATCTGGTCATCGACGACAACGCCGAAGGTGCCCAGACCTGGTACGCCGATGGCGACAGCGACGGCTATGGAAACCCGGTCGTGTTCCTCAATGCCTGCGAGCGACCGCTGGGGTACGTCGACAACGGCGACGACTGCGACGACTCTCGCGCGTCGCGCCATCCCGGTCTGCGCGAGATCTGTGACGGCATCGACAACAACTGCAACGGGCAGGTCGACGAAGGCGTGCCTGATGCACCGACCTGGTATCGCGACGCCGACGGCGACACCTGGGGCAACCCGGGCAATCGACGCGTGCAGTGTGCGCGGCCGGCCGGCTACGTCAACCGCGCCGGCGACTGCGACGACGGCACGGCGTTTCGCCGCCCGGGTTTGGCGGAGGTGTGCGACGGCCTCGACAACGACTGCAACGCCGGCACGGGCGAAAGCTGCCCGCGCGAGTGCGAAGTCGCGGTGTTTCGCGGGCGCCGATACCTGTTTTGCGACGACGACTCGACCTGGGACCAAGCCCGGAGCACCTGCGAGTCGCAGCTCATGCGGCTGGCGCGCATCGACGACCAGGCTGAGAACGACTGGATGCGGGCGCGGGCGACCCAGGCCAACGGCGACGACGACGATTTCTGGATCGGCGCCAACGACCGGGGAACCGAGAACCGCTGGGTCTGGACCGACGGGGCTCAGTTTTGGCAGGGGCGCGGCAACGGCGGCCCGGTCGGGGGGCTGTTTTCGCGCTGGAATGGGGGCGAGCCCAACGACAGCAACGGCGAAGATTGCGCCGAGGTCAACTCGAGCGGCTCCTGGAACGACAACGACTGCGGTCGCCGGATCGAGTTCACCTGCGAGCGGTACTAGTTTCGCGTCCCCGGGGCCGGGGCCTTCAACTCGCGCCGCAACGCGAACCCGGTGCCCAACGGGCCCCGCCTCGGCCCCGCGGGGGCTACAGTCCGCGCCGATGAAGAGCCTGGTGGTCGTTCTTGCGGGAGTGATATCGATGGGGTGCGGTAGCGGGCAACAGAAGATGGCGGCTGCGCCAGCGGCGCCGCAGCAAGAGGCGGCGGCCGCGGCGCCGGAGGAAACGACGCGGGAAGAGGGACAGGCCCGCGCCACCGACAACTCGCCACCCGCGTGGCCCGCCGACGCGGCCCGGCCCGAGGACGTCGCCTCCATCGACGCGATCATGGCGGCGGTGTACTCGACCATCTCGGGGCCGAGCAGCCAGCCGCGCGACTGGGACCGGTTTCGCGGTCTGTTCGCGCCGGGGGCTCGATTGATTCCAACGGGGAGCTCGCCGGATGGCGGGCGGCTGCGCGCCTTGACCGTCGACGGCTACATCGAGGGCTTCAAGGGCGTCCTGGAACGCGAGCCCCAGGGGTTTTTCGAGGTCGAGGTCGCGCGTCGAGTGGAGCGTTTCGACCGCATCGCCCACGTGTTTACGACCTACGAGGCGCGCAAGACCCCGGACGGCGAGCCCTTCATGAAGGGCATCAACTCGGTGCAGCTGTTCTTCGACGACACCCGGTGGTGGGTGGTGACGATTTACTGGGCCGCCGAGAGGCCCGGGGTCGAAATCCCCGACGAGTACCGGCGAGGCCCCGGAGCCGGCTGAGCACCCGGCGACCGCTACTCGGCGGCGAAGTCGTACTGCATGGCGCCGACGATGTTGCCCTCCGGGTCTTCGAAGAAGATCAGGTGGCCGACGCCGGCGATCGTGGCCTTCGGCATCACGACTCGGCCGCCGGCTTTTTCGATCGCGGCCGCGGCGGCGTCCACGTCGGGCACCGAGAGCGTGCATTCGAATCCGCTTTGCCGAACGCCCTCGACGATCTCGCGGCGCTGTTGCAGGGCGCCTCGGACGGGGGCGTCGCCGTCGTCGGTGGTTTCGATCTGAAAGAAGTTGGGCGGGCCGAACGGGACGAAGCGCCAACCGAAGACATCGCCGTAAAACGCGCGGGCGCGATCCACGTCGTCGGCGTTGATCGCAAAGTGGGCCAGCTGGCCGCTCGTGGTTTTGCTCATGAAGCGACTGTAGGCAACACGCGTCGCGCAATCTTTCGATATAAAGACAAAGAGTGTCGAAAAAGCGACAAGAGGGCAGGCCGCTCGTTCGCACCTATGCGCTCACCCATCCGCCGGGGCTTCACATTCCCGCGCGCGCGACCGAGGGGTGGGACCAGCTGGCCCACGCCGTGCGCGGCGTTATGTCGATTGATACACCGGCGGGGCGCTGGGTGATTCCACCCCGGCGGGCGGTGTGGATCCCTTCTGGAACGCGCCACTCGATCCTCGTCAACGGTCGGGTCACGATGCGCAGCCTGTTCTTTCGCGACACCCTCACCCGGCGCCGGATGCCCCGGCAGTGCGTTGCGGTCGACGTGGTTCCGCTGGTGCGAGAGCTTATCCTCGAAGCGAACCGGATCGGCGCGCTGTACAACGAGACGCCCCGGGAAGCGCGATTGGCGCGCGTGCTGCTCGACCAGCTGGAGGTCCTTCCGGCGCTGCCCCTGCGGCTGCCGCTGCCCGACGATCCGCGGGCGCGCGCCGCCGCCGACCACATCGCGGCCGCGCCCGGGCGCAGCACGGCCATCGGAGATGCCGCCCGAGAGGCCGGGCTCACTCGCCGCACGCTCGAGCGCCTGTTCGCGCGGGAGACCAAGATGACCCTCGGCAACTGGCGCAAGCAAGCGCGGCTGATCCAGTCGCTTCAGCTGCTCGCCGAGGGGGCACCGGTCACCGAGGTGGCGCTCGAGGTCGGCTACTCGAGCGCCAGCGCGTTCATCGCGGCCTTCAAGGCCGCGCTCGGCTACACGCCGAGCCGATACTTCGACCGCGCCGACGACCGCACTTGAGGCGCGCGCCGCTCGCTCACGAGACTAGCGAGGCGCCGACTCCGGCAGCGACGGCATGACGAAGTCGGGGTAGTTTTCCCAGGCCGGTGGGTTGAGGCCCAGGTGGTCCTCCATGCAGCGCTGCGGGTCGTATTCGCTCTGACCGGCAAAGTGGCGCTGCACCCGCAGCATCCAGGAGACGCTGCGGTAGCTCGACCGCATGAAGCGCGGCACGTCGCCGGCGCAGGCCATGAGCTTGCCCGCCACGCTGGGTTCTTCGGCGAGGTCGGCAGGGGCGTAGCCGAACTCTTTCATGCCGTCCCGGTTGATCCACTCGATGGCGCGAATCCACTCGGGCGACAGCTCGTCGCGCCAGCGCGGGGCGCTCGGCTTGCTGGGCCGCCGTTTGGTTGCGCCCGAAAACCAGGGGAATGGCGCCATGTCGTCGCTCGGCGCGTGAGCCGTGTGGTCGAGAACCGCGTCGTCCCACGGCTCGCCCACGTGGTCGAGGATTCGCCCCATGGAGGTCCGCGGGTCGTCGATCAGATCCTCGAGCTTGACGAACAGAATGCGGTCCTTGAAGCGCTGGGCGTTGGCGAGTTGCCGGGCGGTGAAGTAGCTCAACACGCCGACGCTCTCGGACGTAAACGGCACTCGCAAAAGCGACGCGACCGTCGCGCGGGGATCGCGCATGATGTAGACGACCCGCGGGTCTTCGAAGTCGTCGAAGAGCTTTTGCAGGTGGTGCGAGTCCAGCGGCGACTTTTCGCCGTAGCGGGGTTTTCCCTGCTGCCGAGCTTTGACCCGCATGATGGCGCGGAACGTGTCGGCGATGCGCTCGCGGGGCAGGTTGATGGGCAGCTCGGCGCGCACGTCGTCGGGATCGATTTTGAGCCAGGCGAACGAAAAGGTTCGAAAGTAGCGCTCGAGCCATTCGCTCGCGCTTACGTCGTCTGGCGTGCCCTGGGCGTACGCGTAGAAGAACGCCTCGTGGGTGATGTGAATCCGGGGGTGCGCGCTGAGCATCTGCCGCAGCAGCGTGGTTCCCGACCGGCCCATGCCGATGACGAAGATGGGCGACTTGTCTGGATCAATCGCGTTTTGCATCGTGGACTCCTGAGCAACGCCGCGGTGCGCGAGCGGCTCGCCAGGAGCAACTCATCCCCGGGCATCGAGGGTCAACCGCCGGCACCTTGCAGGTCATGTCCTCGAGCGTCGGCGCGCAACTTTGCGTCGAAAACGAAGCACCGTGAGCCAAAGCTCACGGTGAACGAGGCTTCGCAAAATCGAGCTTCTGTTTCCGCGAGTGACGCGGGTCCTGTCGGCGGCTGTTAGCTCGGGGCGTCGGCGCGCGCGGTGTACCTTCGCGGCCCTGCCTTCGAGGTTGGTCCCGATGACGTACGTGCGCAAGCTTTCCCCTCTCGAGCGGCTGCATGCTGCGGTTGGCGCGAGCCCGGAAACCCTGGAGGTTCCCCGGTGGATCGCCCACGTCGTCGAAGGCGAGGGCGAGCTCGAACCGGAGCGCTGGCGGGAGGCAGTGCGAATCGCCGGCGCCGCCAACCCGGGGGCCCGCGTGGTGCTGCGCGGCCACCTGTGGCGAGCGCGCTGGTGCGAAAGCCGCGGTAGCGGCCCGCGGGTTCGAGTCGCGGCGAACTGCCAGTGGGACGGTCTGGGTTCCGACGGGGCCGAGGTACTCGATGCCGAGGTGCTGGCGCTTCGCAACGGGCCCGTGTGCGAAGTGGTTCTCATGCCGGGGGCGACCCCGCGCGTGGCGTTTCGCGCGCTGCACGCGGCCATGGACGGTCGGGGCCTTCTGCACTTTGCCCTGGACGTTTTTCGCTGCTTGCGCGGAGAGGAGCCAATTGGTTCGGACTCGCGTCTCACCGACACCGAGCTCATGAGCGCGCACCAGGGCGGCGATCCGCCGTTCGTCGTGCGGCGCTGGCTGCAGCCGACCGGCGGTCCGGTGGGGGGCGCGCGCGGCAACGTGTGGCGCCGCGTCGACCTGCCGGGTCAGCATCCGCATCTGCTTGCCCGCGTCGCGCTGGCGACGGCGCGGCACGCCTGGCTGCACCACGGCCACGGGCCGGTTCGCTTCGGCATCCCCGTGGATCTTCGGCCACTGTCGCCCGGCATTCGGTCGACCGCCAACCTTACCGGCATGGCCTGTCTCGACGTGCCGCGCTGGGCCAGCGTGCCGTCGCTCGAGGCATCGCTCAAGGCGCAAATCGCGCGCGGCGACCACGCGGCGGTGCCTCCGATCATCGGCGCGGCCTCGGTGATTCCGCTCGATCGGCTGGACCGCATCACCGGCCGTACGCCGGACAACTACCGACAAGAGCAGCCGACCATGCACTCTGGCGCGCTGTCGAACATGGGGAGAGTCGCGCTCGACGACATTCAGGGCGGAGGGTTTCGCGGCCGGCTGGTCTTCATGACGCCGCAGCTCGGCTCGCTCTTCATCTCGCTCATGGGCTGCGAAACCGGCGCCCACCTGGCCGTGAGCGTGCCGCAAATCTACGCCACCGGAGGACGGCTCGATGCCCTGTGCGACGCGATTCGCGAAGAGATTCGCGGTGGCGTGCCGACCGCCGCGGTGGCCATGCCGGGGGACGTCGCCACGCCGAGCGCGTTCGAGCGGGCCGACTTTGGCGATGGCTTCGTGTGGGGAGTGGGAACCTCCGCGTACCAGATCGAGGGGGCGGTGGCCGAGGACGGGCGCCAGCCATCAGTATGGGACGTGTTCGAGCGGCCGCGCCGGCACTTTCCGTCGGTGCTGCCCCGGGTGCGCAACCTCGACAGCGCGGCGGTGGCCTGCGACCACTACCACCGGGTCGACGAAGACCTGGACCTGATCGCCGACCTGGGCGTGAACGCCTACCGGTTCTCGATCGCCTGGCCGCGGGTGCTGCCCATGGGAGACGGCGAGGTCAATGAGGCCGGCATTCGGTTCTACGACCGGCTCATCGACGGCATTCTCGAGCGAGGGCTTACGCCGTACGCGACGCTCTATCACTGGGATTTGCCCCAGGCCCTCGAAGAGCGTGGCGGCTGGACCAACCGCCGCATCGTCGACTGGTTTCGGCGATTCGCCGACGTGTGCGCGCGCGCATTCGGCGACCGGGTCAAGCACTGGGTCGTCGTCAACGAGGCCCTGAGTTTTTCGCTGCTCGGTCACCTGTTTGGCGTCGCGGCTCCGGGGCGCCGGGGATTGGGCAATTTCTTGCCGGCGGTGCATCACTCGCAGCTGGCCCAGGCCGCCGGGTGCCGCGCGGTCAAGGAGTTCGATCCGACCGCGCGGGTTGGTACGTCGGTGGCGCTAACGCGCCCGCATCCCCACTCCGATCGAACGAAAGACGTGCAGGCCGCGGCCCGGCTCCAGGCGTTTCAGCGGATCTTTGTCGACCCGGTGCTCGGGCGCGGCTACCCCGTGGCCGAGCTGCCCTTTCTCCAAAAGATCGATCGCTTTGTCCAGCCCGGCGACATTGACGCGTGCAAGTTCGACCTCGACTTTCTCGGCGTCAATCACTACTTCCGCTTCATCGTGCGCCACAACCCGGTTGTGCCGCTGTTTCAGCTCAGCCCCGCCGGTCCCGCGCCCGGTAGCGTGAGCACGGCGCTCGACTGGGAGGTGCACGCGCCGTCGTTGTTCGACCTGCTGTGCGAGCTGGGGGCCGATCCGGACATTCCGGACCTCATCGTTACCGAGAACGGCGCCGCGTTTCACGACCGGGTCGACCCCGACGGCCGCGTGCGCGATCAACAGCGGCTCGCGTACCTGCAGGACTACGTAGCCCAGGTGCTGCGAGCGCGTCGCGCCGGCGTTCGCGTCGGCGGCTACTTTGCCTGGTCGGCCCTCGACAACTTCGAGTGGCAGTCGGGCTTCGAGCACCGCTTTGGCCTCTACCACGTCGACTACGGCACCCAACAGCGCACCCTCAAAGACTCGGGCCGCTGGTACCGCAGCCTTTTGCGAGGCGAGGCCCAGCGAACCGCAGGCGAAACCGTCCGCGTCACCGCGTAGGCCGGGCCGGGGCCTCAGAGCGCGTTCTAAAACCCCCGCCGACGGTCAAGTGGACGAGAGGCGTCGATGGCAAGGAACGACGAGGAGATGGGTTGAAACCCATCGACGAGGAGAGACGCAGCAAGCGGCGCCTCTCGTCCACCTGGCTCGGTGCGGGTTTTAGGACGTGCTCTTAGTACGGCAGCAGCAGGGCGCTCTCGGTCGAGCCGGGGGCGGGCGCGTCGTCGAACAGGCGGTTGTCGCGCAGGCAGTCGGCGAGGTCGCGGTACACGTCGCGCAGGGTGTCGCCGTCGTTGCCGTCGATGCGTCCCGCGCTGCGGCGCGCCACCGCGTCGGCGAGCCTGTTGGCCAGGTTGCCGCGGCGGATGAACAGCTCGAACACCGGCCCCGCCGCGTCGGCGCCGGCTTGCCCGGCGACGTCGGTCTCGAACAAATGCTGCCAAAGCTCGCGGGCGCGGCAGCGGCCCCGCTCGGGATAGCCGAAAGCGTCGAGGAAGTCGCGGTCCGACAAGAGGGCCTGGTCGCCGTGGTCAATCGTTTCGTCGAGCAGGCTTTCGAGCCGCCCGGTGTCCCAGGCTTGCTGGCGAGCGCCGTCGAGCCGCCGCTCTTCGACCAGCGCGCGCGTGGCGCCCATCGCGGCGATTGCCACGGCCAGATCGGCCTGCGGGCACTCTTGCACGTCGCTCGCCCGCAGCTGAATGACGCCGCCGATTGCCACGGCCGCCCGGCTGTCGATGGAGGGATGCCGCAGCATGCCGTCGGGATCGACGGGCGCCAGGGCTTCGTAGATTGGCGCGAGGGTCTCGGCCTCGAGCTCCGCGCGGCTGGCCGCGAACTGGGGCACGAGACTTCCCGCGCCGGGAAGGCCCGGCGTGCGGTGCTGCAGCGCGCGCAGGCGCAGGCTCTGGCTGTCGCGGCGCCGGCGTTCGCGAAACGGCGACGATGCAGCCAGGGCCGGCACGAGAGGCAGCACCAGTCGAATGGCACCGAGCAGGCGCGCGAACTCGTGGTCGCCGGCGAACGGCAGGCTGAGGGTCGCGCCGTGCGCGTTGCTCCACGGGTGGCGCCGGGCGCCGAAGGCGCGGTCGACCGCGGCCGGCAAGCGCGCGTCGCCGCGATCCCACAGAACCGCCTCGTCGGCGGGCGCCATCCACGGATGCATGCCGCCGGGCACCAGCCGGGCCCCTCGCTGTTCGGCCAGCCGGTTGAGCTCGCCGACCGACTCGGCAAACGCTTCGGCAACCGGCGCCGCCTCGGTGGCGGGGCTCGACGTTTCGATACCGATGACGTGACGGGCGATCCGGCGCGACCAGGTCGCCGGGCCCCGCGCCACCGCCGGTGCGTAGTCGCCGGCGGCCTCGGCGATGAGCTCGTCGGCCAGCGGCCGCACATCCAGCGAGTCGGCGCACGCGACCGCGTACTCGACGGCGACGCCGAAGGCTTCGAACAGGTGGATCTCGTCGGGGCGCTGAGACATCTTGCTCGCAAGCTGGGTAGCAGGTTTGCGCACTCGAACGGGCCGCGCCGGGCGAAATTCGCCGCCGGGACCACCCGCGCGCGCCCGGCGGCCCCGTCGGGCGCACCGGCGCGTACCGTGGTTCTGATTACGACACGGGGCAGCCGCCGCCAAGCAATGCTGTTTTTTGGAGCACCTAAGTTGGTCAACCATATACCCTGAGACTGGTGAACGAGGTCGACGAAACCGTCACCGCCGCCCAACCCGGCGCGGTCGCGGCGCCGGGCGACGCCTGGAGCCCAGGGGACTCGACCGCTCACGAGCCGCTGCCACCCGTGGTGGCCAGGCGCTTTGAGCTGCGCGAGCTGCTCGGCGAAGGGGGCATGGGGGTGGTGGTTCGCGCCTTCGACCGGGTGCGCCGCCAGGACGTGGCGCTCAAGTCCATGCGCAAGGCCCACGCGCCGGACCTGTTCCGGTTTAAGCGCGAGTTTCGCGGCCTGGCTGACATCGTTCACCCGAACCTCGTCACCCTTTACGAGCTGGTGGCCGACGCCGGGCGCTACTGGTTCAGCATGGAGCTCGTTCAGGGCGACTCGTTTTTGAGCTGGGTGCGGCCCTACGCGACGGCTGGCTCGGCCGGGGCACCGCGGCTGCCCGGCGCCCGGGTGAGTTCGGCCGATGCGTGCGCGCCGACCATGGCCGAAGACGCGACCGCGGCAGCGTCGGAGACCCTGCAGACGGCGGAGACCGCCCAGGGAACCACCGGCGACGGGCCGCCGCGCGACGATGCGCGGCGCGCGCTCATCGCCCGGGCTCGTTTGCGCCCCGACCGGCTGCGCCCCACGCTGGCCGAGCTGGCCCGCGGGATCGCGGCGCTGCACGATGCGGGGCGGCTGCATTGCGATCTCAAGCCGTCGAACGTTCTGATTGATCGAACGGGCGGGCGAACGGGCGGGCGCGGCGGCGGCGGGTCGTCGCGGGTCGTGGTCTGCGACTTCGGCCTGGTCGTGCACCTGGCGTCGAGCCGCCCCGGTTCGTCCGGTCGTGTGGTCGGAACGCCGGCGTACATGTCGCCCGAGCAGGCGGCCGGGGAGTCGCTGTCGCCGGCGAGCGATTGGTACAGCTTTGGAGTCATGGCCTACGAAGCGATGAGCGGGGCGCGCCCCTTCGAAGGCACGGCCAGCGCGGTCATCGAAGCCAAGCAGGTCGAGGCCCCCGCGCTTCCCGAGTGCTGGGATTCCCAGGCAGAGCCCGCCCTGCGCGACCTTGCGATGGCCCTGCTCGCGCAAAAGCCCGAGGGGCGACCGACGCGGGCTGACGTCTTTGACGCGCTCGGCATCGCGCCGCGGCGCCACGTCCAGGTGGCGGCCGATGTTGCTGCCGGCGACGGGGCAACGGCGGCGGCCGAGCGGCTGGTGGGCCGCGTCGACGAGCGCGGTCGACTTCGGGCCGCGTTCGAGCGAGTGCCTGCGGCCGGGGGCGTGATGGCCGTCGTGTCGGGGCCTTCCGGGCTGGGCAAGTCGACGCTGGTCGACTCGCTGCGCCAGGAACTCGAGTCGCAGGGCGCTCTGTGGCTTCACGGTCGCTGCTACGAGCGCGAGTCGGTGCCGTTCAAGGCGCTGGATTCGCTGGTCGACGGCTTGAGCAGCCATCTGGCCGAGCTCGACGAATACGGCATTCGCCCCCTGTTGTCGCCGGACATCGCGTCGTTGGTGCGCCTGTTTCCGGTGCTTGGCCGCGTGCGCGCCATTGCCGACGCGAGCTCGTCGCCGGTGCCGCAGGACCCGCAGGAGCTGCGCAACCGGGCCTTCGGCGCCCTGCGGTTCGTGCTCGAGGGACTGGCGGCGCGGCGGCCTACCGCGGTGTTCATCGACGACCTGCAGTGGGGCGATACCGACAGCGAGCCGTTCCTGTCGCTGTTGGCCCACGACCCGCGGCGCCCCAAGGTGTTGTTCGTCGCCACGTGTCGAGCCGAAGAACTCGACAGCCCGCTGGTTCGCACGTTGCTGGAGCCGTTTTCTACCGGAGAGTCGTCGGGCGCGCTCGAGTTGATCGAGCTGCAGCCCCTCGCCGAGGGGCAGTCTCGCGAGCTCGTGCGCGCGCTGCGCCCGGATGCGTCGGACGAGGTCGTCGAGCGCATTGCCGTCGAGGCGGCGGGCAACCCGTTTCTCGCGTCCGAGCTCGCTCTCGCCGCCACGGGCGATACCGCTGCCGGCGCGTCGCTCGACGACATGCTGCGCGCGCGGGTGGCCGGACTCGAGCCCGAGGCGCGCGACCTGGTCACCGCTGCTGCGGTGGCCGGCCGACCGCTGGCCGCCAGCGTGGTCGGCCGGGCGGCCGGCGTCGCCGAAGAGGCGCGCGCGCTGGCAACCCTGCGCAGCGCTCGCCTGGTCCGCGTTCGCGACGTGGACGATGGATTTCAGATCGAGCCCTATCACGACCGCGTTCGCGAAGCCGTGGTCGCGGGCCTGACCGCCGAGGCCCTCGAGCGACTTCATCGACGACTCGCTCGCGCTTTGGAGTCGGCGGACGCGCCCGACGTGCTGGCGCTGGTCGATCACTGGTACGGGGCGGGCGAGGGCGAACGCGCTGCCCGCTACGCCCTGGACGCCGCGGGCGTGGCCGAGGGCTCGCTCGCGTTCGACCGGGCGGCCGCGCTGTGGGGGCTCGCCCTGGACGAGCTTCCCCTGTCGGACGCCGAGCGACGCAAGCTGCTGATGCGGCGTGGCGCGGCGCTGCAGTATTCGGGCGATCTGGCCGCCGCTGCCGATGTCTTTGCTAGCGCTGCCGAGGGCGCCGGAACGGCCGAGCGTATCGACCTACAGCGCCGCCAGTTCGAGCTGCTGTTGCACAGCGGCCGTACCCAGCGCGGCTTTCAGGTCGCGGAGTCGGTGCTGCGCGAGGTGGGCGTCGAAGTGCCGCGCACGCGGGTCGGTGCTCTGTTGTCGGTGCTCGGAACCCGCGCGCGCCTGCGTTTGCGCGGTCTCGAATTCGATGAGCAACCGCCCGACCAGATCGACCAGAGCACGCTGCAGCGCATCGACGTCCTCGGCTCCGCCGCGAGCGGCATGGCGCTGGTCGACACCCTGCGAGGCAGCGCCTACCAGATGATGCAGGTGCGCGAGTCGCTGTCGGCGGGCGAGCCGCACCGAGCCGCGAACGCGCTGATCCTCGAGATCGGGTTTCAGTCGGTGATGGATGGGTTTTCGCCGCGCATTCCGCCGCTGGTCGAGCGCGCGCGCAAGCTGGCCGAGGCGCGCGGGCCCGCCATGGTCGGCTGGTGGATGGCGGTCAACGGTTTGAGCCAGTGGAGCTTCGGCAACTTCGGTCGAGCTCACGAGCTGTTGCGCGAGGGGCAGCGGCTGATGCTGGAGCACGATGCGTCGTTGCGCTGGCAGGCCGACGTGAGTACGGCGCTCGAGCTGGGCGCGTTGCTCTATCTGGGCCGCACTCGCGAGCTATGCGAGCAGGTGCCCCTGGTGCTGCGCGATGCGCGCTCGCGGGGCAACGAGTTTCTGGTCAAGGCGCTGCTCGCCTGGCGCACCAACGCGGTGTGGCTCTTCGGCGACGATGTCGCCACCGCTCGAGAGAACGCCACCGCCTTCGACTACCTCGCCGAGCACAGCGAGGGCTTTCAGATTTACGACTTCTACGTGCTCAACTCGCGGGTGCAAAACGAGCTCTACGCCGGCGACGCGGGTGCCGCCTACCGGCTCGTGTGTGACGCCTGGGCGCCACTGAAGCGAGCGAGCATGCTGCGCTTTGGCTGGTCGCGCATCGAAGCCGGCTATCTGCGCGCCCGCGCCGCGCTGGCTCTGGCGCGACAAGCCCCATCGCGGCGACGCGAGCTGCTGCGCGATGCGCGGCGTTGCGCGCGCCTGGTCGCCCGCGGTGACCAGCCCTGGGGGCGCGCCAAGCGCGAGCTCATTTTGGCGTGCGCGTCGGCGCTCGAAGGCCAAACCGAGGCCGCCGAATCCGGCTTCGAGGAAGCGATGGCCAGTTTCGAGGATCTCGACATGGCGCTGCACGCGGCCGTGGCCCGCCGCCGGTGGGGCGAGCTCGTTGGCGGTGACCAAGGCGCGCTGGCGGCGTTGGCCGCCCAGCAGCAGCTGCTCGACGAGCGAATCGAAAATCCCGATCGCATCGTCGAGACCCTGGCACCCGGGAGTTAAGCCCGTGTAGCGGTGCGCAAAGCTGGGGCGCTGTGCGTGAATGTGCGGAGTCGGGCCGGCGGTTTTCGGCGTGTCCCCGAGGAGCGCCGAGATACGATAGATGGGTGCGAGAGGGGGACGAGACCGCGACAGCGGGGGGGATGAGCGCGCGCACGACCACCCGATTGGCCGAGCGTGGCGCCCGGCCATCGGCCGAGTCGCTGCCGCCGGTGGTCGCGGGGCGCTTCGAGCTGCGCGACGTGCTCGGCGAGGGCGGAATGGGAGTGGTCGTTCGAGCCTTCGACCGGCTGCGCCGCCACGACGTGGCCCTCAAGTCGATGCGCAACGCGCACGGTCCCGATCTGTTTCGCTTCAAGCGCGAGTTTCGCAACCTCGCCGACATCGTTCATCCCAACCTGGTGACTCTGTACGAGCTGGTGGCCGAGGATCAGCGCTACTGGTTCAGCATGGAGCTCATTGCGGGCGACTCGTTTTTGCGCTGGGTACGCCCCCACGAGGATGCACCGCCCACGGCCGCTGCGCTCGCCGCGCCGAGCGACGCGACGGCGACGGCGTCGGTCGCCGGACCGGCGACCCTCGATACTCTCGACAGCGATTCGGTACCGAGCCAGGCAACCTCGAAGCGGCGGGCGATCGCCGCCGCGCGACTTCGCGCCGACCGCCTGCGCCCGGCGATCGCCCAGCTCGCCCAGGGAATTGCCGCTCTGCACGACACCGGCCGATTGCACTGCGACCTCAAGCCGACCAACGTGCTCATCGATCAGGGCTCCCACCACCGGCAGGGCTCCCACCACCGGCTTCGGGCCGACGGGAGCACGCCAGGAACCGATGCGACCCGCGATCGCGACGGCGGGCGGGTCGTGGTGTGCGACTTCGGCCTCGTGGTCGATCTGGCCGGCGAAAACGAGACCGGGCGGGTGGCCGGCACGCCGGCCTATATGTCGCCCGAGCAAGCTGCCGGCGAGCGGCTGTCGCCCGCGAGCGATTGGTACAGCTTCGGCATCATGCTGTACGAGGCCATGGCCGGGATTCGCCCCTTCGAGGGCACGGCGAGCCAGATCCTCGAAGCGAAGAAGGTGGAGGACCCCGAGGAGCCGACGACGTGGGACCCGGACGCGGAGCCGGTGCTGCGCGAGCTCGCCATGGCGCTGGTCGCCCGCGACCCGCGCGACCGGCCCGGTCGCCTGGACGTCTTTCGCGCGCTTGGTCTCGAGGATCACGGTCGCCTGGCCAGCGCCAGCACCAGCGTCGTCGTCGCGTCGGACGCACCGAGTCGCGCTGCCACCGAGCGATTCGTCGGCCGCGACGCCGAGCGCCGTCGCCTGATCCAGGCGTTCGAAAGCGTTGCCAGTGAGGGCGGGGCGACCGCGATGGTCACCGGTCCGTCGGGGCTGGGCAAGTCGGCGCTGGTCGAGTCCCTGCGCGCCGAGCTGGAGGAACGCGGGGCCCTGTGGCTGCACGGCCGCTGTTACGAACGCGAATCGGTGCCGTTTAAGGCGCTCGACTCGCTGGTCGACGGCCTGAGCAGCCATCTCGCCGAGCTCGGCGAGGACGAGTTGCGGCCGATGCTGCCGCCCGACATCGCGTCGCTCGTGCGGCTGTTTCCGGTGCTCGGTCGCGTCGGGCCCATTGCCGAGGTGAGTGCGGCCCCGGTGCCGCAAGACCCTCAGGAGCTGCGCAACCGGGCCTTTGGAGCACTGCGGTTCGTGCTCGACCGGCTCGCGAGCCGGCAGCCGACGGTGGTCTTCATCGACGACCTGCAGTGGGGCGATACCGACAGCGAGCCCTTCCTGTCGCTGCTGGCCCACGATCCGCGTCGTCCGCGGGTGCTGTTCCTGTCGACCTGCCGGGCCGAGGAAATGGACCAGCCTCTGATCCGAAACCTGCTCGAGCCGTTCTCGGCGGGGCAGTCGGCCGGCCGCCTGGCGTCGGTCGAGCTGGCGCCGCTCGACGTTGGCAAGACGCGCGAGCTCGTGCGCTCGTTGCGCCCGACGGCTTCGGACGAACTTGTCGAACGCATCGCGGTCGAGGCCGCGGGAAATCCGTTCCTCGCGTCGGAGCTGGCACTCGGGGCCACCGGGGACACGGCGGCCGGCGCGTCGCTCGACGACGTGCTGCGCGGGCGCGTCGCCGGGCTCGAGGCCGAGGCCCGCGACCTGGTCACCGCTACCGCGGTCGCCGGTCGCCCGCTGCCGGCCAGCGTTATTGGCCGCGCGGCCGGCGTCGAGCAAGAGGCGCGGGCCCTGGCAGAGCTGCGGAGCGCCCGGCTGGTTCGCGCTCGCGAGGTCGACGGGGCGTTTTGGATCGAGCCCTACCACGACCGCGTGCGCGAGGCGGTGGTTGCCGGGCTGGCCGACGACGCCCTCAAGCGCCTGCACCGGCGGCTGGCGCGTTCGCTCGAGTCGGCGGACCGGCCGGACGTGCTGGCGCTCGTGGACCACTGGTACGGGGCCGGCGACGGCGAACGCGCGGCCCGCTACGCGCTAACCGCAGCCGAACTGGCGACCAAGTCGTTGGCCTTCGACCGCGCCGCGGCGCTGTGGGCGCTGGCCCTCGACGAACTCGAGCTCGACGACGACGAGCGCCGCGACCTGCTGGTTCGCCGGGCCTCGGCCCTCCAGTACTCGGGCGAACTGGCGGGGGCCGCCGAGGGATTTGCGGCGGCCGCCGAGGGAGCCGAGCGGTCTCGGCGCATCGATTTGCGCCGGCGCCAGTTCGAGCTGCTGCTCCAGGCCGGGCTTACCGTGCAGGGATTCGAGGTCGCCGAAGACGTGCTGCGCGAAGTCGGCGTACGGGTTCCCCGCACCAACCTCGGCGCCATGCTGTCGGTGCTGGGATCGCGTGCCCTGCTGCGCTTGCGCGGCCTGGACTTCGAGGAACGGCCCGCCGACCAGGTCGATCCCGAAACCCTGCTGCGCATCGACGTGCTCGGCTCGGTCGCCCAGGGCATGGCCCTGGTCAACACCGTGGCCGGCGCCGCGTATCAGATGAAAGAGGTGCGCGAGTCGCTGGCGGTGGGGGAACCGAACCGGGCCGCTCACGCCCTGCTCATGGAGATCGGTTTTCGCTCGGTCATGGGGTTCGATCCCAAGCTGCCGGCTCTGGTCGAGCGGGCGCGCCAGCTGTCCGAGGCCTGCGGTCCGGCCATGCTGGGCTTCTGGAGCGCGGTTCACGGCCTGAGCCAGTGGCTGTTCGCCAACTTCGAGGAGTCGGGTCGGTTGCTGCGCCAGGCCCAACGCCTCATGCTCGAAAACGACGCCTCGCTTCGCTGGCAGGCCGACGTTGCCGCGACATTCGAGCTGGCCGGACTTCTCTACCTGGGCCGGGTGCGCGAGCTCTGTGAGCAGGTGCCGCTGCGACTTCGCGACGCGCGCTCGCGCGGCAACGAGTACCTGGTCAAGGCACTGCTCGCGTGGCGCACCAACGCCGTGTGGCTGTTTCGCGACGAAGTTGTCACCGCCCGCGAGCACGCGAGCGCGTTTGACTATCTGGCCGAGCACGGCGACGGGTTTCAGATCTACGACTTTTACGTGCTCAACTCGAAGGTGCAGATCGAGCTTTACGCCGGGGATGCCGAGGCCGCTTACCGGCAGGTCAGCGACGCCTGGAAACCGTTCAAGCGAGCGAACATGCTTCGCACCGAGTGGTCGCGCATCGAGGGCGGCTTTTTGCGCGCCCGCACGGCGATCGCCCTGGCGGCCCAAGCGCCGGCGCGGCGCCGCGAGCTGTTGCGGGATGCGCGCCGGTGCGCCCGCCTCGGCGCCCGCGGCGATCGCCCCTGGGGCTGCGCCAACCGGGACATGATTCACGCGTGTGCGTCTTTGCTCGACGGCGACGTCGACGCAGCTGTTGCCGGCTTTGACGCCGCGGCTGCCAGCTACGACGCCCTCGACATGACCCTGCACGCCGCCGTTGCTCGGCGCCGCTGGGGCGAGCTCGTCGGTGGCGAAGCCGGCAATGAAGCTATCGCCGCCGCCGATGGTTTCATGGAGCAAGAAGGCATCGTGCGTCCAGAACGGATCGCCGCCATGCTTGCACCCGCCTGTCGCAACGACTGATCGGCGGCCCGCAACTTTTGGCCGAGACGATCCGGCGCGGTCAGAAACGAGTTCACGTTCGGTGCATGTAGAGGCTCGACTGAGGGACGAACCTCGAACGAACGTCTCTTTCGAAGACCGATGACGTCATGAACGAGGGTTCCATTCGCTTTGCGAAAAGAAGCCTTCAACCCCTGCGTGTCGCGGCTCAGAAAATCGGCTCACGAAAATCTTCGAGGGCAGAAATTGTCAGTTTCGGGTGATAGCAGCTGTTAAAGCCCGTTCTGGGTTTCGTTACAAGCCGGATAAGTTTCCGGAGAGAGACTGCGCAGCGTCGCGCCCCCACTGCGCTGACTCGTAGTTTCTGGTCTCGCACCGTGCGAGTTACCGCGTCGCTGCAGTCCGCGTCTCCCCCTCTCCCCCCGGGGGCCGACAGGCGATGGATTGGAGTGTTACCGGTGAAGCAGACGGCCCCCTTCGACGTAGTTGGTCTTTGCCCCTTCGAGCGCCCGGACGCGGGTCTCGTCATCTCGGTTGCGCGCGCGGGCGGTGTTGGCGTTCTCGACCTGGGTCGCAGCGACTCGGCGAGGCAGTCGGCGCTCCGCGAGCTCGCCGGGTGCCCGCGGCTGCGGTTCGGCGTTCGCGTCCCGGCCGGCGTAGCCGCGCCGGCAACGCTGCCGGACAACGTCGACCTCGTCGTGCTTGCCAGACCATCGCAGCTCGCCGAGCTGTCCGAGTCGGTGCGGTCGCGCCGCATCGCCGTCGAAGTGCTGTCGGTCGAAGAGGGGCAACGCGCGGAACTCGACGGTGCCGATGTACTGGTCGCGCGCGGCTTCGAGAGCGGCGGTCGGGTCGGTGAAGAGACCGCCTTCGTGTTGCTTCAGAGGCTCGTTGCTTCGTGCTCGACGCCGGTCTGGGTGCAGGGCGGTATCGGCGTGCACACCGCCGCGGCCTGCGCTGTCGGCGGCGCCGTCGGCGTGGTGCTCGATTCCCAGCTCGCGCTGGTGCGCGAGTCGGGGCTGTCGCCTCAGGTGCAGCGGCTGGTTCGCGGTAGCGACGGTGGCGATACCATCGTCGTTGCCGGACACCGCGTGCTGTCGCGGCCGGACGTGCCGGCGCGCGCTCTCGCCGGCGACGAGCCAACCGTCGAGACGGTCGAGGCGCTGCTCGGCGGCAGCGATCCGCAGACCGAGCTGATTCCGCTCGGACAAGACGGCGCGTTTGCCGCGGAGCTGGCCGACACCTACGCCTCGGCCGGTGCGGTGGTCGCCGCCATTGCCGCGTCGGTGAACGACCACACGCGCTCCGCGCGCGAGGCCAGCGTGCTCGATCGCTTTTCGCCGCTGGCCGCTGCCCACGGCACCCGGTACCCCATCGTGCAGGGACCGATGACCCGGGTGTCGGACGACCCCGGTTTTGCCGAAGCGGTCGCCCGCGGCGGCGGTCTGCCGCTTATCGCTCTGTCACTGCTGCCGGGAGAGCGCGCCCGCAAGTTGCTGCGCGACACCGCCGAACGCCTCGGCGATATGCCCTGGGGCGTTGGCATTCTCGGGTTCGTGCCGCGCGAGCTGCGCGAACAACAGCTCGAGGCCATCGCCGAGGTGCGCCCGCCGGTCGCTCTCATTGCCGGCGGTCGCCCGTCGCAGGCCAAGCCCCTAGAGGACCTGGGAATTCCCAGCTACCTGCACGTGCCCTCGCCGGGGCTGCTCGACCTGTTCTTGAAAGAGGGCGCGCGCCGCTTCGTGTTCGAAGGCAGTGAGTGCGGCGGACACGTAGGCCCGCGCTCGAGCTTTGCGCTGTGGGAGCGACAGGTCGAGCGGCTGATGCAGGTTCCCGATCCGGAGAACCTGCACGTGTTGTTCGCCGGCGGCATTCACGACGCCCGGTCGGCGGCCATGGTTGCCGCCATGACCGGTCCGCTGGCCAAGCGCGGCGCGTGCGTCGGCGTGCTCATGGGCACCGCGTACCTGTTCACGAAGGAAATTGTCGAAACCGGCGCCATCCTGCCCGGTTTTCAAGAGGCCGCGACGAAGTGCGAGAACACGGTCTTGCTCGAGACGTCGCCGGGTCACGCGACTCGCTGCGCCGGCACCGAGTTCGTCGACCGGTTCGAGAGCCGCAAGCGCGAGCTCGTGGCCGCCGGTGCGGATCCAAAGGCGATGTGGGCTGAGCTCGAAGAGCTCAACCTCGGTCGCCTGCGCGTGGCGTCCAAGGGGCTGCGCCGCGAAGGCGGCGAGCTCGTGCAGGTCGCTGAGGACGAACAGCGCCGTGAGGGCATGTACATGCTGGGGCAGGTTGCGGCCCTGCGCGACGAGCCGCTCACCATTGAGGCGTTGCATTCGCAAGTGTGCGACGACGGCCGGTCCCTGCTCGACGAGTGCGCGGAGTCGCTGCTCGGCGATGCCCCGGCGCCGGTCGAAGCTGCCGAGCCGGCGTCGGTCGACGTCGCGATCGTGGGCCTGGCCTGCATCTACCCGGGCGCTCGCGACGCGGCGGAGTTCTGGTCCAACACGGTGCGCGGCGTGGACGCCGTCACCGAGGTGCCGCGCGATCGCTGGAATCCCGACTTCTATTACGATCCGGAGGCTACCGGCGAAAACGCCGGTGAAAAGACGCCGTCGAAATGGGGCGGCTTTTTGCCGCGGACCCTCATCGATCCGCTCGAATACGGCATTCCGCCGCGGTCGTTTGCCTCGATCGAGCCGGTGCAGCTGCTCAGCCTCGAGGTTGCGCGGCGCGCCCTGGCCGACGCCGGCTACGACAAGCGCCCGTTTGCGCGCGAGCGAGCGTCGGTCATCTTTGGCGCCGAGGCGGGCACCGACCTGTCGAGCGCCTACGGCTTTCGCGCCCTGCTGCCGCAGGTCGTAGGCGAAATGCCCGAAGCCCTGGACGCCAAGCTTCCCAAGCTCACGGAAGACTCGTTTCCCGGCGTGCTCGCCAACGTCATCGCCGGCCGCATTGCCAACCGCCTCGACCTCGGCGGCGTTAACTACACGGTCGACGCCGCCTGCGCGTCGTCGCTGGCGGCCGTGGACCTCGCCGTCAAGGAGCTGTCCACCGGCAGCAGCGACATGGTGCTGTGCGGTGGAGCCGACCTGCACAACAGCATCAACGACTATCTGTTGTTTGCCAGCGTGCACGCCCTGTCGCCGACGGGCCGCTGCCACACGTTCGACGCCAAGGCCGACGGCATCACCCTGGGCGAGGGCGTTGCCTGCGTGGTGCTCAAGCGCCTCGAAGACGCCCGGCGCGATGGCGACCGGGTCTACGCCGTGGTCAAGGGCGTGGCGGGCTCGAGCGACGGCAAGTCCCTCGGACTCACCGCGCCGCGCAAAGACGGCCAGAAGCGCGCACTCGAGCGCGCCTACCGGCGGTCGGGGGTATCGCCGGCCGAGGTGGGCCTGGTCGAAGCGCACGGCACGGGAACGGTCGTGGGAGACCGCACCGAGCTCAAGGCGCTTACCGAGGTTTACACCGCCGCCGGCGCCGAGGCCGGCAGCTGTGCGCTTGGCTCGGTCAAGTCGCAGATTGGCCACACCAAGTGCGCCGCGGGCATCGCCGGACTCATCAAGTCGGCCATGGCGTGCTACGCGGGCGTTCGGCCCCCGACCCTGAACGTCAAAAGCCCGAACCCGTACTGGACGGAGGACAGCCCGTTCGAGCTGTCGACCGCGGCGCGGCCCTGGGCTGCCGACGAGCGCCGGGCCGCGATCAGCGCGCTGGGCTTTGGCGGCACGAACTTTCACGTGGTCGTCGGCTCGCACGACGACGGCGGGCCGCGACCCGAGGTCGCGTTCGACGCGTGGCCGGCCGAGCTGGTGCTGGTCCGCGGACAAGATCCGGCGGCGGCGCGGTCTCGCGCCGGTGCCGTGGCGGCCTGGTTGGCCCGGGCCTCCGACGCGATCGACGCCGGCGTCGTTCGCTTGCGCGACGTCGCTGCCGCTCTCGCCGCCGATGCGGGGCCGGTGCAGTTCGCCGTGGCGGCGTCGGACGCCGGCGAGCTGGCCGACACCTTGGCGGCCATCGCTCAGGGCACGACGGAAAACGTCGCGGCGTACGCCCGCGCTGCCGACGATGCCGGCAAGGTCGCCTTCTTGTTCCCGGGGCAGGGTAGCCAGCGGCCGGGCATGCTCGGCGACCTGTTCGTCGCCTTCCCGAGGCTCCAGGACCTGTGCCACCTGGCGCCCGATGAGATGCGCAAGGTGTTCGCGCCGACGGCGTTCACGCCCGAGATGCAGCGAGCGCAGCGCGACGCGGTCAAGGATACCCGGGTCGCTCAGCCGGCACTCGGCATTGCCGACCTGGCCATGTTCCGTCTGCTCGAGCGCTTTGGCGTCGAGCCCGACATGGCCGGCGGCCACAGCTACGGCGAGCTCGTTGCCCTGTGCACGGCCGGCGCCTTCGACGAGGCGGCTCTCGTCGCGCTGTCTCGCGCTCGCGCGCGGTGCATTCTCGACGCGGCCGGTGACGATCCCGGAACCATGGCCGCGGTGTCGGCGGGCGCCGACGCCGTCGAGCAGGCCGTCGCCGGTATCGACGTCGTCATCGCCAATCGAAACGCCCCCCAGCAAACGGTCATTGCCGGTCCGACCCCGGCCGTCGAAGAGGCCCTGGCCAAACTCGAGGCCGCCGGGCTTTCGGCGCGACCGATTCCGGTCGCGTGTGCGTTCCACAGCCCGGTGGTTGCCGGGGCCGCCGACGCGCTTGGACAAGAGCTTGCGGCCGCGGACATGAAGGCGCCGGTGCGACCGGTGTTCGCCAACGCCAGCGCCGCGCCGTACCCGGCCGACGCCGATGCCGCGCAAGCGTTGCTCGCGGGGCAGGTCGCTTCATCGGTGCGGTTCACCGACCAGATCGAGGCGATGTACGAGGCGGGAGCTCGCACGTTCGTCGAAGTGGGACCCGGTCGCGTGCTGTCGGGGCTGGTTCACAAGATTCTCGGAGATCGACCGCACGTGTCCGTCGCCTGCGACCGGCCCGACGAGCCGGGACTGGTGGGCCTCGTCCACGCCCTCGCGGTCCTGGCCGTGCGCGGCGCGACCATCGATACGTCGGCACTGTTCGCCGGTCGCGACGTGCGCGCGGTGGATCTCGACGCCGCGCCACCCGCGGTCAAGAAGTCGGGTTGGTGGGTCGATGGTCACCGCGCCGTGCCGGTGGTCGGCGAGCTGCCCGCGGGCAGCTACGAGCCGTTCGAGGAGCCGGTGGCCCTGGTTCCGGCCGTCGCTCCGGCGCCGGCCGCTCACGCCGGAAACGGTCATGGCAACGGGTACGGCTACGGCCAGGGATACGACCCGGTGGCGCCGGCGGCCGCGCCGGCGACGGGGGCCGAGGGCGCCGTTCTCGAGTACCTGCGCACCGTGCGGGACATGGCGCTGTCGAGCCGCGACGTGATGCTCGGCTACCTGGGCCAGCCCTCGGTTGCCCGCCCCGTGGCCGCCCAGCCGATGGCCGCCCAGCCGGTGCCCGCGCACCCGGTGGCGGCACAGCCGGCGCCGGCGGCCGCGCAGCCGCCCATCGACGTGTCGTCGTCGCCGGCGGCGGCGCCCGAACCTGAGGCCGCGGACCCCCGCGCCACGTTGCTCGCCATTGTGAGCGACCGCACCGGGTACCCGGAGGACATGCTCGAGCTCGACCTCGATCTCGAGGCAGACCTTTCCATCGACTCGATCAAGCGCATCGAGATTCTCGGCGAGCTCCGCGAGCAGGTCGGACTGGAGCCGCCTCCCGGCGCCAGCGAGGAGCAGGTTGTCGAGGAGCTCGCGGCGAAAAAGACGCTCCGCGAGATCATTGACTGGCTCGAGGCCAACCAGGGATCCAGAGCCAGCGAGGCGTCGGCCAACGGTGACGTCGTCGCGCCGTCGCCAGCGACCGAGATCGTCGACGTACCGGCGCGCGGATCGCAGCGCATGGAGGCCGTCGAAGTCGATGCGGAGCCGGTGCCCGCGCTCGGCCGGTACGTGCTTCGCCCCCGCAAAGCGCCGCCGGCGGTCGCCAACGGCGTGACCCTCGAGGGCAAACGGTTCGCCCTGACCGACGACGGCCGCGGCATCGCCACGGCGCTGGCCGGCATTCTCGCCGACCGGGGCGCGCACACGCGCATCATCGAGCCGGGGGCGGCCCTCGACGACGGTGACGGCGGCGACGACCGCCCGGTCGACGGCTTGATTCACCTGGCGGGCCTCGCGCCCGGCGCCGACCACGAAACCGTCAAGCACTTGTTCGAGCTTGCGCGCACGGCGCTCATGTCTGGAGCCTCGTGGATCTTTGCCGCTACGCCGCACGGCGGGCGGTTTGCCGCGCCGGACGAGGACGTGCCCCTGGGTGGCATTGCCGGGCTTCTCAAGACCATCGCCCGCGAGTGGCCCGAGGTGAAGGTTCGCGTGTTCGACCTCGACCCCGACAGCGAGGTCGCCGGCGTGGCTGCGCACATCTGCGCGGAGCTCGTCACCGGTGACCGGCGCATCGAGGTGGGCTATCGAGACGGCGAGCGCTGGGAGCTGGTTGCCGAGGCGGCCGCGGACGAGGCCGGCGCTCGGGCCGGGGCCGCTCAGGCCCCGCTGCTCGACCGCGACTCGGTCGTGCTGATTACCGGCGGGGCTCGCGGCATCACGGCCCTGGTCGCTGTCGCTCTGGCCCAGCGCTACCAGTGCCGCCTCGAGCTCGTCGGCCGCTCACCGGCGCCGGCGCCGACCGAGGACCCGACCACCGCTGCGGCGGCCGACGCCAACGGCATTCGGTCCGCGCTCATCGCTTCGGGCTTGCGCGCGCCGGCCGAGATCGAAAAGCGCTGTCGGCGCCTGCTGGCCGAGCGCGCCATGCGCGAGACCTTTGCCGCCATCGAGGCCGCGGGCGGTCGCGTTCGCTACCACTCGGTGGACGTTCGCGACGGCGCGGCTTTCGGCAGCCTGATGCGCCAGCTCTACGCCGAGTACGACCGCCTCGACGGCGTCATTCACGGCGCGGGAGTGCTCGAGGACCGGCTCATGCGCGACAAAACCGGCGAGTCGTTCTCGCGCGTGTTCGATACCAAGGTCGCCGGGGCGCTCACCATCGCCCACGAGCTTCGCAGCGACGCCCGGTTTGCGGTGTTGTTCTCCAGCGTGTCGGGCGTGTTCGGCAATCGCGGTCAAGCCGACTACGCGGCCGCCAACGATGCCCTCGACAAGCTCGCGCACGCCATCGATCGCCGCATCGAGGGCAAGGCTCTGGCGATCGCCTGGGGCCCCTGGGCGGGGACCGGCATGGTGTCGCCGGAGCTCGAGCGCGAGTATCGGCGGCGCGGGGTCGGACTGATCGACCCGGGCGAGGGCGCCGAGCTTCTGCTCGCTGAGCTCGAGCGCGGGGCCGACGGCGACGTGCAAATCATCGCCATGTGTGCGGAGCCGGAGGTGATGGCCAGCGGTCTCGGTGGCGGCGGCGCGAAATCGGGCCGGGCCGACACCGAAGGGCAGGGGCAGCGCGACCAATGAGCGCTCGACCCGGCGATACCGCGATCGTCGGCATGGCGGCGATTTTTCCCGGCGCGCCCGATCTGGCCAGCTACTGGGCCAACATCGAGCGCGGGGTCGACGCCATCACCGACGTTCCGGCGACGCGAATCGATCGGCGCTTCTTTGCCGACGAGACGCGCGCCGGCTTTACCTGTCGCCGGGGCGGCTTCATCGACGACATCGCCCGGTTCGACCCGACCGAGTTCGGCATCATGCCCAACGCGGCGGACAAGGCCGAGCCCGATCAGCTGGTGACGCTGACGGCCGCGGCCCGGGCCCTCGAAGACGCGGGGCTGGACCCGCAGGCGCTGCCCAGTGATCGCGTCGGCGTGATTCTCGGGCGCGGGGGCTACCTGACGCCCGGCATGGCGCGCCTCGATCAATACGTGCGCACGGCCGCGCAGCTCGAAGCCGTGCTGGCGGCCGTACCGGGCGCCGACCCGGACGCGGTTGCCGGCATCGTGGCCGCGTTTCGCGCCCAGGTCGGCAGTCCGGGCGGCGGCGATGCCATCGGCCTGGTGCCCAACCTGGCGGCCTCGCGCATCGCCAACCGGTTCGACATCGTCGGCCCGGCGTACACGGTCGACGCCGCGTGCGCCAGCGCGCTCGTTGCGGTGGACCAGGCTCGCATTGAGCTTCTGCGCGGCCGTTGCGACGTGGTCGTCGCCGGCGGGGTGCACCTTTGTCACGACGTCACCTTCTGGACTGTGTTCCACGAGCTGGGAGCCGTTAGCGCGAGCCAGTCCATTCGCCCCTTCGACCGCCGCGCCGATGGCCTGCTTATCGGCGAGGGCGCGGGGCTGATGGTGCTCAAGCGCCTGGACGACGCCGAGCGCGATGGTGACCGCATCTACGCGGTGATTCGCGGCAGCGGCGTCGCAAGCGACGGCCGCGAGTCCAGCCTGATGAAGCCGCGCGTCAGCGGCCAGGTAAAGGCGCTCGAGCTCGCCTGGGCCGACGCGCAGCTCGACCCGGCGACCGCGGGTCTCGTCGAAGCCCACGGCACGGCGACTCCAGCCGGCGATCGGGCGGAACTCACGACCTTGCGGCAGGTATTCGGCGACGGCGGCGACTCCATCGCGCTGGGCTCGGTGAAGTCGATGATCGGCCACGCGATGCCCGCCGCGGGGGCGGCCGGCATGATCAAGGCGGCTCTCGCCGTTTACCACGGCGTCGTACCGCCAACCCTGCACGTCGACGAGCCCCACGAGCTGCTTGCGGACGCTCGCTTTCGCACCGCGGGCACGGCTGACGCCTGGCGTGGACCCAGGCGCGCCGGAGTCAACGCGTTTGGTTTTGGCGGCATCAATGCCCACGTCGTCATGGACCAGCACGCGCGGTCGGGCCCCGCTGGTTCGACGTCGGTGTCGGTCGCTTCTGCGGCGACGCCGGCGTTGCCGCCGCTGTCTGTCTGGGCCGCCGAGTCGCCCGAGGCACTGGCGACCCTGCTCGAAAGCGGGGCGGCGCCGGGGGGCAGCGGACCGTGTCGACTGGCTGTGCTCGAGCCGACGCCCAAAAAGCTCGAACGCGCGGCGGCCATTGCGCGGCGGGGCAAGCGGCTCACCGGTCGCAAAGGTTTTTGGTTTTCTCCGCGGGGGCTCGCCCGCGACGGCGGCAAGATCGCGTTTCTGTTCCCGGGCATCGAGGCGTCGTTCGAGCCGCGGGTCGACGACGTCGCCGACCACTTCGGTCTGCCGTTTGCGCCCTGGCAGGGCGGCTCGGATCTCGAGCGGCACGGCGGCGAGCTGGTCGAGGTGTGTCGCCTTCTCAACGAGGCCCTCGGTCGTCTTGGCGTGACCCCCGACGTGATTGCGGGGCACTCTATCGGCGAGTGGAGCGGCATGATCGCGTCGGGCATGATTCCGCCGGACGCGCTGCAGCCGTTTTTGGCGTCGCTCGAACCCGGCGAGCTCGAGGTGGCCAATGTCGTGTTCGCGGCCGTCGGCTGCGGACGCGAGCGGGCGGCCGAGATTCTCGGCGAGCTCGGCGACATCGAGATCAGCCACGACAACTGTCCGCATCAGATCATCGTGTGCGGCCCGGAGGGCTCGGTCGCGGCGGCGGCAGAGAAGTTCCGCGACGCGCGAGTGCTGTGTCAGGTTCTGCCGTTTCGCTCGGGCTTTCACTCGCGGGCTTTCGAGCCGTACCTGGGCTCGGTCATTGGCAACATCAACGCGGTGCCGCTCACCAAACCGCGGGTGCCGCTGGCGTCGGCGACCACGGCGGAGCTGTACCCGGCTGGCGAGGCTGAGATTCGCAACCTGGCGGTGCGCCACCTGATCGAGCCGGTGCGTTTTCGCGAGCTCACCGAGCGCCTGCACGACGACGGCGTGCGCTTGTTCGTTCAGGTTGGCACCGGCAGCCTGGTTGGCTTCGTCGAAGACACCCTGCGCGGCCGGCCGCACCTTGCGGTAACGGCCAACACCGCGCGGCGCACGGGCCTCGAGCAACTGTCTCGCCTGGCCGCCGCGCTGTGGGTCGAGGGCGTCGACGTAAACTTCGAGGGACTGCCGCTCGCAGTGTCCGGCTGGGCTCCGGCCAGGCGCAAGGCCGAACGCGGCCGCCCGGTCGTGCTGGGAACCCCCCTCGTCGACTCGGTGCCGGTGGCCGCGCTCGTTCCGGCGTCCCCGGCGGCAGCGGCCGTGACCGTGCCGGCAGTCGGTCTGCCCGGCGTTCCCGCAACCGCAAGCTCGGCCGTGGCCGCCGAGTTCCAGCGGACGATGCACGCGTTGGCCGGCGCGACCGAGGTGGTTACCGAAGCGCTTTCGCGGGTGCCGGCCTCGAGGGCTCCCGCGCGGCCCGCACCGGTTGCTGCCGGCCCTGCGCCGCGAACGCTGCAGCCGCGCCACAGCAAGCAAAAGCTGTCGTTGTCCCTCGCCGACTACCCGGATCTTATCGACCACTGCTTCTACCGGCAGCCCGACGACTGGCCCCACGCCATCGACCGGTTTCCCGTGGTGCCCATGACCATGCACCTCGAGCTGATGATGCAGGCGGCTCGCGAGCTGGTGCCCGAGCGCATGCCCGTGGCCATCGAAGATGCGCGCGCGTTTCGCTGGTGCGCCGTAGAGCCGCCCATCGAAGTGGGCATCGACGCTCGTTTCGACGGCGACTCGCGGGTGGCCGTGCGCATCGGCAGCTACGCCACGGGCACCGTGGTCCTCGCCGACGGCTTTCCCGAGGCGCCGCCGTCGCGCGCACCGGAGATTTCGGAGCCAGAGCCCGTGTCACTCGACGGCGCCGGTCTGTACGAGGAGCGCTGGATGTTCCACGGTCCGGCCTACCAGGGGATCGATCAGCTCGGTCCGACCGGCGAAGACGGCATCGAGGGCACCCTGGTGTGTCCGCCGGCCCCCGGTGCGCTCCTCGACAACGTCGGGCAGCTCTTCGGTTACTGGGTAATGACCCACGTCGAGCAGGACTTCCTCGCGTTCCCCATCAAGATCGATCGCCTGTCGTTCTTCGGGCCGCCGCCGGCGGTCGGGGAGCATCTGCGGTGCCTGGTGACGATCGAGCGCCTCACCGACGACGACTGCACCGCCCACATGGAGCTCATCAACGCCAGCGGCGCGGTGTACGCGGTGATTCGCGGCTGGACCGACCGGCGCTTCGACAGCGACCCGCATCTGTGGGAGATGCTGCGCAAGTCCGAGACCTGTGCGGCCGCGGTCGAGCAGCCCGGCGGCTACGTGGTCTGCCCGGAGCGGTGGCGAACCGCGGCCTCGCGAGAGCTCATTGCCCGGCGATTCTTCGACTCCACCGAGCTGGCAGAGTTCGAGGCGTCGGCGCCCAAGCGAAAGCGCGTGTACATGCTCGGCCGAATGGCGGCCAAAGACGCGGTTCGCTTGATGCTGTGGCGCCGCGGCCGCGGCGGAATCTTTCCCATCGAAGTGCCCATTCGTTCGGACGATGAGGGCCGCCCGTTCGTCGCTGCGGATCTGGGTGCCGACGTCCGCGTGTCCATCGCGCACAAGGACTACCTGGCCGTGGCGATTGCGGGGGTCGGTCGCGACGTTGGCATCGATATCGAGCGCGTCGAAGAGCGCACCGAAGGGTTCATGGACATCGCGTTTACCCCGGCCGAGCGGGCGCTCGCCAGCGGAAGCGGTGCCGAGCGCGAGTGGCTCACGCGCTTTTGGAGCGCCAAGGAGGCGTGCGGCAAAGCCCTGCGGACCGGGCTTGCCGGCAACCCGCGCAACTTCGAGATTACCGAGGTGGATGGCGAGCGGCTGTACGTCGTTCCCCGCGAGGGCGAGCCCCAGTGGATCGAGACCACGTGCGACGGCACCTACGTCGTCGCGTGGACGCCCACGAATGACGAATTCGACGACAACCAGCAGTAACGATCAGCAAAGACAAGCGACGTATCATGACCCAGCCCCAACTCGTACCAGCCGAAGAACTCGACTCCGTGCTCGCGGAGGTCGCCGAACTGATCGGCGAGGTTGTTGGCGACGACCTCGACCTCGATGAGCCCATCGCCATGGACACCTCGTTCAACGAGGACCTGGAACTCGAGAGCATCGAGCTCGTGTCGCTGTCGGAGAAGCTGCAGCAGCGCTACGGCGAACGCCTCGACTTCGTCGGCTGGCTATCGAACAAGGAACTGGATGAGATCATCGCCCTGCGCGTGGGCGAGCTCGTGGAGTACATCGTTTCGTGTCGCACGTCGTCGCAAACGGCGTGACCTTTCACGTTCAGCGGCTCGGCGACGCCGGGCCGCCAGCGGTGATGTTGCACGGCCTGCTGCTCGGCAGCGTTGCGTCCTGGTACTTCACCGCCGCACCGGCCCTCGCCCGCGACCATCGCGTGTTGCTCTACGATCTGCGCGGCCACGGCAAAAGCGAGCGAGTGCCGTCGGGATACGACGTGGCGACCATGTCTCGCGATCTCGCTTGTCTCACGGCGGACGACGTCGCCGAGCCGCTCGACCTGATCGGGCATAGCTTCGGCGCTTTGGTGGCGCTTCGTTTCGCCCTCGACAACCCCGGCCGGGTCAGGCGGCTGGTGCTGGTCGAGGCGCCCCTGCCGCCGTCGCGCTTCGGTCAGTTCGCGGCGTTTCTCGAGCAAAGCCCCGGGGAGATGGTCGAGTCCCTGCCGGGGCCCCTCCGCGAGGCGATGGCGGGCGGATCGCGGCGGGCGCGGAGGCTGCTGCAGTCGCTGTCGTTTCTGGTTGGCGAGACGTCGCTGGTTCGCGACCTCGAAGCCGAGGCGGACATCCCGGACCGCGAGCTGGCGACGGTCCGCTGCCCGACGCTGTGCGTGTACGGCAACGACTCGGAGTGTCGGCCGGTCGGCGACCGGCTGGTGGCAGCGATGCCCAACGCCGAGCTTCTCGCCCTGGCGGGCGGACACTATTTGCATCTAGACCAGGCCGAGGCGCTCACCGCCCGGATCGCGGAGTTTTGTCATGGCTGAGATACTTGCAAACGGGATTCGCCAGCACGTTCAGCGCCAGGGGCCTTCGGAAGGGGACCCGGTGGTCTTCGTTCATGGGCTGGTGATGGACAACCTTTCGAGCTGGTATTTCACCGTCGCGCCGAAGGTGGCCGCCCACGCTCCGGTGTTGGTCTACGACCTTCGCGGCCACGGCAAGTCCGAGCGACCCGACACCGGCTACGACCTCGACACCCTGGTCGATGACCTGGCGGCCCTGCTCGACGCGGTAGGCGCTGAAAGGGCGTCGCTCATCGGCAACAGCGTTGGCGGGTTGATCGCCGCGCGCTTTGCCGTGCGTCATCCAGACCGCGTGCGGCGCCTCGCCCTGGTCGACGCCCTGGTCGGGGCGCCGGGGTGGGGCGCCTCCATGGCGGCCACCCTGGATTTGCGCGGCGACGATGCCGACAACATGATCGCGCGGGAGTTCAAGAGCTGGCTCGGGCGTCACAGCGAGCGCAAACGGAATCGCCTGGCCAAGGCGGCGTCGGCCCTGGTGCTGGGCACGTCGCTCACGGATGACATGCGCCGTTCCCCCGGCGTGACCGACGAGGACCTCGCCGCGCTGCAGTGTCCCATTCTCGGCATCTATGGCGAGCATTCCGACGTGCTGGAGTCGGGGCAGCGGGTCGCTCGCTGCGCCCCGAACGGCGCGTTGAGCGTGTACGAGGGCTGCTCGCACTCGGTGCTGTGGGAGCAGATGCCGCGGGTGTGCGCCGAGCTGGTCGAGTTCGTGGCGCCCGCGTCGGAGCGGATCGAAGAGCCGGCGACCGGGGCTGCGGGAGGCGGCGCGTGAGTCGCTTTCTGTTCGTGGTTCCGCCGCTGACCGGGCACATCAACCCGACCGTGTCGGTCGCCGGTGAGCTGTCGGCCCGGGGGCACCAGGTCGCCTGGGTCGGTCACCGCGGTGCCCTCGAGCGCCTGCTGCCGACCGAGGCGACTCGCTTCGAGCTCGACGACACGCTGCCCGAGGACGTCGCGCAACAAGCGGCCGAGCGAGCGGCCGCCGCGCGGGGGCCAGCGCGGCTCAAGTTTTTGTGGGAGGAGTTCTTTGTGCCGCTGGCCCGCGCCATGCGCGCCGGGGTCGATGCGGCCATCGAGGGCTTTTCGCCCGACGCCTTGATCGTCGATCAGCAGACCGTTGCCGGGGCCATCGCGGCGCGACTGCACGGCCTGCCGTGGGCGACGTTGGCCACGACCTCGGCGGGGGTGGTGGATCCCCTTGCGGACCTGCCGAAGGTTCGCGCGTGGGTCGATGATCGGCTGGCCGAACTGCAGCGCGAGGCCGGACTCGAACCCGACGACACCGTCTACTACGCACCGCCCCGGCTCATCGGTTTTACGACCCGCGAGCTCATCGGCGACGAGCCCCTCGGCGACAACGTTTCGTTGGTTGGACCGTCGTTCGCCCGGCGCCGGGAGACCACGCCGTTTCCGTGGGAGTGGCTCGACGGTCGCCCCCTGGTCCTGGTGTCCCTCGGCACGGTGAACGCCGACGTCGGAGCGCGGTTTTTCCGCGAGGCGTCCAAGGCCTGCGGTGCCCTGCCGATCCAGGCGGTATTCGTGGCGCCGGCCGAGGTTGTGGGGCCGGTGGCCGACAACATCAAGGTGTGCGACTACGTGCCCCAGCTCGCGATGCTCGAGCGGGCTTCGGCGGTCGTGAGCCACGCCGGCCACAACACGGTCGTCGAGTCGCTCGCCAAGGGGCTGCCTCTCGTGGTGGCGCCCATCAAGGACGATCAGCCGGTGGTCGCCCAGCAGGTGGCCGATGCTGGCGCGGGACTTCGGGTCAAGTTTGGCCGGGTGAAGGCGCCGGCTTTGCGCGACGCCCTGGAGCGCGTGCTCAACGAACCGGCGTTTCGCGAGGCGGCCGATCGAATTCGCATCTCGTTCGAGCGCGCGGGTGGCGCGCGGGAAGCGGCCCAACGGGTGGAGGAGCTGGTATGACGTGGTTCTTTGGTATCGTTGCTGCGCTGGTCGTCCTCGACGGACTGCGACTTCGCGGGCGTTTTCTCTCGCTTCCCAGGCTCACCGGGGCCGAAGGGCCGGTCGAAGCCGATCAGCCCGGCGTGGTCGCCTTTACCGGGCCCGGGGTCGAGCTCGATAGCGCAACCGCAGCCTCGGCTCGCGAGCTACTCGAGCGCGAGGGCCTCGAGGCGGTCGACCTGTTGCCGGCCAACGCCAGGGTCGCCGACGCCATGGGGCTCATGGCCTTTGTCGACCCCAAGACCTACCGAAAGAGCCCGCTGGCTCGCGGCCGCTCGGCGACCGCCGCGCTGATTGCGACGCCCGAGCTCGCCCAGCGTGCGGAGCTCGCGCCGGACTCGTACCCGACGGGCGATGCGGTGGCGGTGTTTCGCGCCGCGGCGCGCGCCAAGATCTACGCCCCTCGGGCCGTGGACGTGGCGCTGGCCCCGGGCATGTCGGCTCCCGCGCTGTCGCCGGCCGATCGACTCGGTCTGATTCAGGCGGTCTTTCGCCGGTCGACGCCGGCGTTTCTGGTGCTGCAGCTGCTGATGCTGCTGGTCATAGCGGCGGGCGCCGCCTGGCCCGGCGCCTGGCCGGCGGGGCTTGTCGCTCTCGGCGCCTTTCACCTGCAGCCGCTCATCGCGACGGCGGGCACGGGAATGCGGCCGCGCGACCTGTGGCCCATGGTGCTGTTTCGCCTGCCTCTCGAGCTTTGGAACTGGCTGCGCACGGCGACCGCGCCGTCGCGCCCGGCGGCCGAGGACCCGGTCGAGGTCCGCCGCCCGGGCTACGCCGAGCTGCTCGCCCGCAATCCAGACCGGCTGTTCGAGCCGCGAAGCGAGGTGTGTCCCCTGTGCGGCAGCCACAGCCTCTCGGTTCGCCTGCGCACCACCGACCTTTTGCAGCACAAGCCCGGGCAGTTCACCATCGAGCGCTGCGGCGACTGCGGGCACATGTTTCAGAACCCGCGCCTGAGCCTCGAGGGGCTCGACTTCTACTACAAAGACTTCTACGACGGACTCGGCGAAAACGGAGCCGATTTCTTCTTTGGCGCCATGGGTGGCATGTACCGCAAGCGGGCCAACATGGTCGCCGAGGTCGACCAGTCGCCGGGGCGCTGGCTCGACGTGGGTGGCGGGCACGGCCACTTCTGTGTGGTTGCCAAGGACGATTTCCCGGACACCGAGTTCGAGGCCCTCGACCTGTCCGACAGCGTCGACGAAGCGCAGCGCCGCGGCTGGGTCGAAGACGGGCACCGCGGCCTGTTCCCCGACGTCGCGCCCACCATGGCCGGTCACTACGACGTCGTGAGCATGTATCACTACCTGGAGCACACGCGCGATCCACACGCCGAAATCGCGGCGGCGTACCAGGCGCTGCGCGGCGATGGCTTGCTCATCATCGAGCTGCCCGACCCGGACTCGCCCATGGGGCGCGTGCTCGGCCGGTACTGGATTCCGTGGTTCCAGCCGCAGCATCAGCACTTCGTATCGGTGGCCAATCTCGACAAACTGCTGCGCGAGCACGGGTTCGAGCCCCTGGAGTGGCACCGGTCGGAGGCGCACCAAAAAAACGATCTGTTTGGCGCGGTGTCGCTGTGGCTGGCGAGTCTGGCGCCGGTGGGAGACATGCCGTGGCGCCCGCCGCTGACGGCGCTCGGCCGGCTTCGACGACGACTGGTCTGGACCATTGGCCTGCCGCTCGTCGGGCTTGCGCAGGTCGGAGACTTTTTGCTCTCGCCGTTTCTCAAGGCGACCACGTCCACCAACACCTATCGGGTACTGGCTCGCAAAAGCGGCGCCAGCGCCAGCGGGGTAATCGATGCCGCCGCGTGAGCCCGAATCCACGGGCGGCGGCGACCTGTCGATCACCGCGCTGTACACCGCGGGGACTTGGCGGTGGAGTGAGGTCCCGTGCGCCGAGCTCGTGTCGCCGCGCGGTGCCGACCGGGTGTTTCGCGCTACCAACGCCGCTCTCGACGTAGCGCGGGCCGTGCGCCACGATCTGCCGTCGCTGCGACATTCGCTGGCGCAGCGCCACGCGATGATCAACCACCTGGTTCGGGCCGCCGACAACCCCCAGGTGCTGGAGCTGGCCGCGGGGCTGTCGCCGCGCGGCGCCGCGACGTCGGTGGACCGCGCAGTTCGCTACGTCGAGGTCGACCTTCCCGCGGTCGTGGGCAAAAAGCGCATCCTGCTGGCCGGCACGGCGGCCGGTCGCTCGGTGCTGGCCCGGCCCAACCTGCGCCTGGTGCCCGGCAGCGTGTTCGATCTCGAACTCGGCGACCTGGTGGATCCGGCGCGCCCGGTGACCATCGTGGTCGAGGGGCTGTTCGTCTACCTCGACGCGACCCAGCGCCTCGAGCTGTGGCGTCGGCTTGCCGAAATCGTGGGCGGCGTCGCCGGCAGCCAGCTGGTGTTCGATCTCGTGCCGCCAGCCGAGGAGCCGCAGCCGGGCGTGGTCGGCCGCGTGATGGAGAGCGCCATGAAGCGCTTTACCGGCGGCCGCGGTTTCGAGCGCGACGACAGCACGCGCGAGCAGCTCGTGGACGAGCTACGCACCGCTGGTTTTTCCGGCGAGCGCATCGAGGCGTTCGAGCCGCAGGACGTCGGCGACGAGTGGGGCATCCCCCATCGGGACCAGGCGACCCAGGTGGTCGTCTGGCGCTGCGGCTAGCCGAGCAGGCCGAGCAGGCTATTTGGCAAAGAGCTTGGCGACGCGCATGAGCGCCCGCACGCTGCCGGTGATCTTGACGTCACCGCGCAGGTAGGCGCGCACGCCCGACGTTTCGCGCTTGTTGAGGGACCGCCAGGTATCCACCGACATGGCCAGGGTGAACGAAGGCTTGTCGTGCCGACCTCGGTGGGGCGTGACGGCGCCGTCCCCCAGCTCGATGTACCAGTCACCGCCGTCGTCGCCGGACAGAGCAAACTGCGCAACGGCCCGCTTTTGGCCCAGGTGCGCTGTTTCGGACTGATCCAATCGAGCGGGAATCCACTCGAGAAAGTATCGTTCGGGCTCCGCGAGATACTCGGCCGGTACTCCTCGACGCATGCAGTCGGCGTAACACGACAGCGGCGCAGCGGCAGCTGTTGCCCGCTGGCGCGCGCTGTCACCGCCCGCTTGTGTGTGGTGGTCGGCCGCCGAAACGGCTCAGCATTCTCGTTAAAAAAAACCTTCGATTCCCGCGTCTTGATGAGTGCAATGAGCAACGCGGGAGCGAGTAGCTGTTGGGGTGGCCGCGCGCGAATGACGCTCGGTTCGGGGGTACGGTCGCGCAGTCGACGGCGCGGGGATCGCCGCGCGTCCTTGCACTGCGGAGAGCAATACATGGTGATTTTGACAATGTGGAAGTGGGCCCTGCGTACAGCTCTGGTACTGGCGTTGGTAACCGCCGGGTGCGGTGGTGGTTCCGAGGGCGGCGACGACGGTAGCGGCTCCGGCGACACCGGTTCGGGCTCCGGCGACGGCGATGGCGACACCGGGTCGGGCTCCGGCGACGGGGACGGCGATGGCGGTGATGGCGACGGCGACGGGCCGCTGCAGCCCCGGTTGATTCCCGGCGGTGGCGTCGACAACGGCCCCATCAACGGCGTCGTGCACGTCTACGCCATCGACGCGGCGAGCGGCGCGCCTCTTTCCGGCGCCGCCGTGACCATCGGCGGCACCGAGCTCACCACCGACGGATCGGGCCTCGCCACGTTCGAAGACAGCGGCCTGCAGGGCGCGCAGACGGTCACCGCGACGGCCTCGGGCTACGCGGCGACCTCGTTCGTCGGCGCCAACGGCGGCAACGTAACCCTCGGCCTCGACAAACGGCAAATCGACACCGCGATGCTCACGGGCTCGATCTCGAACTGGGGCCAGCTGGGCGGCTCGGTCTCGATTGGAGGCGATTACGTCCTCGGGGTCATCCTCAACTCGAGCCCGCCCATCCTCGCGTCGGTCGGCGCCGCGACGGTCGACCAGCCGGTGGACATGGACAACGTGCCGCTCAACACTTGCGTTCGCACGGTGCTCGACAGCGGGCCGTGCAACTGGACGGTGATGGCGCGTCGCGGCGGGATGACGGTGCCCTTTGCCTTGATCCTGCAGGGCAACACCAACGGCACCAACAACGACATCAGCGACGACGTCTACGAGCTCCTCGGCTACGCCATTGGCACGCCGGTGGACGCGGGCAGCAATCAAAACGGCCTCAACCTGACCGCCAAGCGCAAACAAGACCTCGACCTCACCCAACTCAGCGTGGCAATGCCGGCGTCGACCGGCCTGGAGGCTGAGATTGCGGTGCCGTACATCGATCTGGGCGCACGCGGCCAGCTGGTGTTCCCGTTCCCGGTGCTGGACGCCAGCAACACCCGGATCGAGCTGCCGTCGCTGTCCGGCGACTTCGCGGGTGGCGAGTACCAGGTCGCCGGCGTGGCGGTCAACGACGACAACACCGTCTCGTCCACCAGCATCGTTCGCGGCGCGTCCGGCACGGCGCAGCTGCCCGGCTGGCTGGACCGCGCGGGCTCGCTGTCGGCGAGCGCGTCGGGATTCTCGTTTAGCCCGGTCGGCGATGCCGAGTTCCACGTCGGCACGTACCTCGACGGCAACGGTTCGCCCCTGTGGCGCGTCATCGTGCTCGACCCGTCCGGGGACGTCACGCTGCCGAGCGCGGCCAGCGGTGCCAGCGCCCTGCGCCTGACGGCGTTTGATGTCGCGGGCTTCGATGTCGGCGATTTCTCGCTGGCCGACGTCGACGTGACGGTGAGCCGCGCGTCGGACGTTCAAACGTCCGTCCGCTAGCGGCGTCGCGTTTGCGGCTCGAGCCGTCGGGGGCCTGGCTCCCGGCGGCTTTTCGCGTTCGGCGGCCGTTGCCCGCCTACCGGGGGGAGTCCTAGACCGTTCCTTCGAAGCCGGGGGCGAACAGGCGCGAGAACTTATCCGGTTCGCGAATGCGCTGTCCGGCGAGCCAACTCTCGGCCCGGTCGCGTTCGGCGGCATCGCCGGTGAGCAGGCCGCGGCAATTGCGGGCCACGTGTTCGTGGAGCGCCATCCTCCGCTCGGCAAAGCCCTCGATGGCAGCCTCCAGGGAGTGCACGGCGCCTTCCCGGTTGCCGCGCTGATTGGCGATGCCGGCGTCGAGCAGGGCGCTGAGCGCGCTGCCCCACAGGGCGCCCTCCTTGTCGATTCGACGCGAGCATTGGTCGGCAATGGCGAGCAGCTTGTCGCGCCGGCGATCGCCGGCCTCGGCCGCGGCCACCGCCGCGCGACCTCGCAAGCCAAAGGCCTCGATGCGAACGTGCTGGGTGGTGCACGCCTTGCTGCGAATGTCGGCCCAGCTTTGCTCGACGATGTCGAAGGCTTCGCTGCCGCGGCCGGTGTAGAGGGGAATGTGGGCGCTCGCCTGCACGCCGAAGAAGTGCAGCAGCTGAAAGTCGCTGCTTCCGCGGGATTCGTCTTCAAACTTGCGAGCGGTGTTCGTCACGAACTCGAGGTCGCCGCCCGCCAGCCACAGCGCGTGGTGACGCCCGGTCGACAGTCGAGTTTCGAGGTACGAGTCGCCTCGCTCCTGCGCCTCTCGCATCATGGACGGCAGCGCGTCGCTGGCTTCGCGTACGTCGCCCAGATTCAGCATGGCCGAGACGCGAAAGGTCTTGTTGAGCCCGATGATCCAGCGAAACTGCGGCACGTTCGACGACATGCGGCGTTCACCTTCGCTGAGCAGTCGCTCCGCTTCGGGAAAGTCGCCCTGCACGTACGCCGCCAGGCCGCACACGCCGTCGAAGAACCCGCGGATGTCCTCGGTGGCCTCGTGGGCGTCCAGGGCCTGGCGGGTGCGCTCCTTGAGCTCGTCGAGCCCCTTGGCCCGGGTACCGCGCACGCCGGCCCGAAACGCGATCTCCAGGCACAGGGCCATGATGGCCCGCCGCGGTTCGCCCAGGCGCAGGGACTCGAGCAGGAAGCGCTGCTGGTATGCCGCCGCTACCGGCGTGTTGATGTGACTGATGCCGGTCGCGAGTGACCAGCACATGTCGTTTTGGCGAACGCGCTGCCGGTCGAGCTCGGACTCGGGGCGAGGCTTGAAGTCGAGCCCGTGGAACTTGAGGCCAAGTCGCGAGCGAACGATCGAGGCAATGGCGCCGCGCCGTGACTTGACGATGGGCAGGCCGAAGTCGGTGACCAGCGACCGAGCCAGCTCGAGACCGGTGTCGGCTTTGCCGCCGCGCAACAGCGCCTCGAGGGCGCGGCGTCGCAGGTCGGTGCCCGTCTCGTCGCCATCCGGAAGGCGGCGGGCCACGGCGAGATAGTGCTCGGCGGCGCGGTCGAGGTTGCCCGAGTGGGCGAGCGAGTCGGCGAGTTTCCACTCCAGCGCGTTGCGCGCTTCGTCGGACGTGTCGGCTTGCTCGAGCTGTACTTCGTAGTAGTGGGCGGCTCGTCCGAAGGCGGCGTTGTTCTCCGCCATCTCGGCGGCGATCCTCGCGTATCCGGCGGTGCGTCGAGAGTCTCCGGCGGCCTGCCAGTGCTCGACCAGGGCGGCGACGTTGACCGGTCGCGTCGCTTCGTAGGCGCGCGCGATGCGGCGGTGAATCTTGCGCCGCTGCTCGTCGTCGAGTCGCGCCGCGACTTGCTCGCGGACCCGGCCGTGGTACACGGCGACCTGCTCGCTGTCGGCCCGGCGCGTACGCAGAAGGCGCGCAGCCCGCAGTCGGGCGAGGGACGCGGACTCTTGCTTTACGTGAGTGGCGCGACCGACGACCGTCAGCGGCATGGGGTGGCCAGCGACGGCAACGGCTTCTAGCAGCTTGCGCGATTCGTCGTCGAGGTCGTCGATGCGCCGGTCGATCAACGACGCGAGCGACACTTCGCCGTCGGGGTTGTCGGTCGCGAGCTCGACGATGTACAGAGGGATGCCCCCCGCTTCGTCGACCAGACCCGCCGGCAGGGCGTCGCCAGCAATGTCTCGAGCGAGCGCGCGGGCATCGTCCTGGGGAAGTGGCCCCAGCTCCATGCGGCGAATGTCGGCGCCCGTGTTGCGGTCGAGAGAGGGCGCGAGCAGCCTGCGCAACAGCGGGCTGGAGTCTGCCTCGTCGGACAGATAGGTGGCGACGAACAGCACCGGGGGCGAGTCGGCCCGGTACATGAGGTCGGTGAGAAACGGCGCGCTGTCCTCGTCGCCCCACTGCAGGTCGTCGATGGAAACAACGACCCGGCGCCGCTTGGCGAGGCTGGTGAGGATCCGGCGCAGGGCGGCAAAGGCGGCGGATCGCAGGAGCGCCGGATCGTTTGGCGGCACCGCCCGGGCGATGGCCCGCGAGAACGCCTCGACGCGGCGCACCGTCGGAAACAGCCGGGCCAGGGCCCCCAGCTCCGCGTCGGTCGCAATGTCTTCTAGCACGTCGGCATCGGTGCCCTGCAGCATCGTGGTGAGCGAGTCGACCATGCCGTCGATGGCTTTGTGCGCGACCGACTCGCGCTCGTAGCAGCGACCAGAGATGACGAGCGGTGCGTCGTCTTTGTCGCCGTCGAGCGCGTGTTGCACCAGCGCCGTCTTGCCGGTGCCCGCGGCACCCGAGATCAGCACGGTGACGCATCGCTCGCGGCCGGCGTCGGCCAGGGCCGCGCGCAGCAGGCTGAGCTCCGCGGTCCGGCCGACGAACGCGTGGCTCGGGCGAGCGGCGGTCTCGGGAACCGAGACCAGAGTGCGCGGGGACGTTCCCAGCGTCGCGAGAATCTGGTCGCGGTCAGGTCGCGCCTGTGGGTCGCGCGCGAGCAGCCCGTCGCAAATCGCTTCCAGCCGTTCGTCTACGTCGGGAACGACCTCGCGCAGCGGAGGAGCGTCGGTGGTTTGCTTCTTTACCAGCAGCCGGGCCGTCGACGCGTCTTCGAACGGGCGCACGCCCGCCAGCGCCTCGAACAGCATGACGCCCACGGCGTACCAGTCGCTCGCTTCGGAAAGGCCTCTGCCGGCGGCCTGCTCGGGAGCCATGTACGCGGGCGTGCCGAGTGCGCGTCGGGTTCCGACCCCGGCCTCCGCGCCCTCGATGGCCAGGCCAAAGTCGCAGATGACGACGCGGCCGTGATTGTCGACCAGAACGTTCTTGGGCTTGATGTCGCGGTGCAGCTTGCCGGCCCGGTGAATGCACGCGATGCCGTCGGTGAGCTGGGCCAGGGCCACCTGCAGCCGGCCGCCGATTACCGACGCGCTGGCCAGCGCCCGCCGCGCCGCAACGCGAGCCGGATCCACCGGCCCCGGGCTGCCTCCGTCGGACGTGTTCATCGCGGCGGTCGCGGTTGCTTCGGCGGCGGCGGTGGCCGCGAACACCGAGACGGTCGCGTTGGGGTCGGGGGTGCCGGCGGATCCGGACGAGTGCCCCGTGGAGGACGCGAGAGCGTCGGAGATCAGGTGGCAGTGAGGGCGCACGTGCTCGAGGAAGTCGACCCCGGGCACCAGCTCCATGGAGAACGACCACCGGCCGTCGTCGCCGTGCAGCTCGTAGAGCGTCACCAGGTGCGGGTGAACGATATCCGCGAGGCTGCGGAACTCCTGCTTAAAGCCGAGGACTTGCTGAGGGTCGACCCGGTGCAGCTGCTTGAGCGCCACGTCGTGGCGGCGAACGCGATCGTAGGCGCGGAATACCACCCCCATTGCTCCCGAGCCGATCCGGTCCTTGTACTCGAACCGATCCTCGCGAAGCGCCTCCCCAAGGCTCTCCACGTCGTGAAGCTTACCGCGAAGACGCAGCCATACCGAGTCCGAAACGTGTAACCGAGACCGCAATGGCGGTCGAAGCCCTCCTTTCGGAACACCCTGCGATGAAGGGTCGCGGCCTACATGGAGGGAAGTCGGCCAATCAGACCGACGTCGAACACCAGAAAGCCCTCGCGAAGGTCGACCGGCACTTCCATTTCGAACGCCAGGGCAAAGCCTTCGAGCGCCGGCGCAATGTCGGTGAGGTCGCCGACGTCGAGGGCGGGCAGGTCGATCGACAGGCTGTCGGCAAGGGTTTCGCGCAGCTCGGGCCACAAGACGTCCAGCAGGATCTCGCGCAGTGCCGTCGCGTCGATGCGGGGCGCCTCGGCCTCGGATTCAATGAGCCACACCCGTACGCTGGGTGCTTCGGCGACGTCGAGTGAAATGGCGTTGTCGGCGATGTTCACGTTGACGCCAGCTTCAACGGACAGGCCAAAGCGCGAGCGCTCGTCGAGGGACACCATCTCGAGTTCGAGCTGGCCCAACTCCAGGATGAGATCGTAGACCTCGACCCCGCGGGCGGGTCGCAGTACCGGCGCGAGCCGGCCGTCGACCAGCGCCTCGCTGACCAGGCTACGGATCGCCTCGGGCAAAATCTCGGTCGCGTCGAAAGACAGAAGTCCGGCGTTCCACAGGCCTTGCAGCAGACCGTTGAGGAAGTCGGCGCGCACGGCGAGTTGGACGGGGCGGGACGAAAACAGGGGCGCCCCTGGCTCGGCAGCAATCTGAGCCACGCCTCGCGACTCGGGGTGCAGGGTGGGCGACGCGACGCCGACGCTGGTCGTGAGGCCGGCCCGCAGGTATTTGGCGAGCGCGGTGGCCAGGTTGCCGATGCGGCCGTCGAGCTCGATGGTGAGCTTCGGAAACACGTCCGTATCGATGTCGATGGTCTGGTCGCGCAGCGCCGTATCCAGGGCGCCCAGTGCGCTTTCGAGGATGTCGGGCAGTGCGCTTGCGAGAATGTCGTCGACCGCTCCGGCGAGCTCGTCTTCCAGCGTCGTCCGCAGGGCGCCTTCGGCCAGCTCGAACACGGCGTTGGCTTCCTCGGAGACAAAGCGGCCTTCCGCCGACTCCACGGCGACGGTGAGCTCGGTTAGCGTGACGTCGACCGGCGCGCCGTTGGAAGGGCCGGCGATGTCGAGCTCGGCGACGATGGACAGCGACGCGAGGATCCCGCCGGCCAGGTCGAGCGGGTCGCCGCCGATGGACAGGCTTCCTTCGGTGTCGGCCTCGACCGAGGGAATCCGAATGAACAGGGCGGCGCCGCTGTCGGTGACCTCAACCGATGTTTCGATCTGGCCGAGGCGCACCGCCGGGACGCGGAGAAAGAACGCGGGCAAGTTGTCGATGATCGGGTCGGGCAGGGCATCGGCGAAATCGACGTTGGCCACGACGAGCTCGACGATGTCGGCGAGGTCTCGGGTTTCGACCGGGGGGGCGAGCACCAGCGGGGTTCCGTCGTCGAAGAAACTCTGGGCCAGCTGCAAGACGATGCCGTCGTCGAGAGCGACCCGCGGGCGGCCTTCGTCCGACACCGCGGGCAGGTAGCTTTCCGCCCACAGGACGTCGAGCTCGCGGCTTTCGTCGTCGGTCACTCCGTCGGAGGCGACAACTTGAATGTGGTTGACGCCGTAAACGGGCTCCACGGCGGCCTGGAACTCGCCGTTGTCGCCGACGACAACGGCGGCGCCGTTGACGAAGACGCGGGCGACGCCGGCGTCGGACACGGAGCCGGCAACGGCAATGCTCGTGGCGCCGTCCCCTCCGAGCTCAGCGCCGGCGACCGGCTCGGTAAGCTCCAGGACCGGGGAGCCGTCGTCGACCAGCAGGTACAGGTCGTCGCAAAGAGTCGCGGCGCCGTCGCCGGTGCACGCGGTGAGCACGACCCGGCCGGCGTTGAGCAGCGTGGTTTCTCCGCCGGTGATTCCTCCGATCGCGTCGACCGGGTTGGCCGTCCACGACAAGGGGGCGTCGGGGATGACCGCGCCCGTGGCGTCGGTCACCTCGGCCTGCAGCGAGATCGTCTGGTCAGTCCGGTAGAACTGTCGCGTCGGGGCCACGCTCACCGACAGGGCTGCTGGCGTGGGCGGCGGGAGCGGCTCGGTGGTGTCGCCATCGCCACAGGCCGCGCACAGCGCCAACGTCGCGGCCATTGTTCGGCCGGCCACGCGGTGGCGAGCCAGGGGAGAAAACCGGGGCGGCAGAGCTGTTTGGGGCATGGTGGTTTCGCCGGTCATTGTCTGAACACCGAGGCGCACTAGAGGACTCCGAACCCGCCGCGCAGGACGAAGTGCTGCGGCTCGGGGGACAAGGAGGGCGAGCGAATACCGAGCTCGGCCCCGACCGGCAGACCGAAGTCTCCAACTTCGGCGGGCAGGGCAAAGGAGGGGATGGGCAAGGCGGGCAGGGCGTCGTTAAGGGCGCCGTCGACCAGGCGCTGCACCAGCGACAGAAAGAAGCCTTCGAGGACTTCGCGGGTTGCGGCGCTGAGGGAGACGGCGCCGGTCGAAAAGTGGAGCTCTTCGACGGCCAGGTCGCCGAATGCCAGGTCGTTTCCATCGAGCGTTACGCCCGCGCTGGCGCGGGCTCCCAGAACCACGTCGAGCGGCTCCTCGAACAGTCCGGGAAAGGTGAGCTGCAGCCCCAGGGCACCGAGGCCTAGCTCGACGACCCCGTCGGGCCTCATTTCCGCCACCGGCGGCAAGCGCGCCGACAAGTCCGCGACCACGCCTTCGGGCAGGCCGCCGCCGAGGACGTCCCCGGTGATGCGGGCTTCGAACAGGCCCGCTCGCCACAGCGAGTGAAGCACCTGGTTGATGAGGCCCAGGTGCACCGAGGCGGCGATGGGCTGGTCGGTAGCCGGATCGCCCAGCACCGGGCCCGGCGGAACGCTTACGCCCAGGGTCGGTTGCGCGACCGCCACGTCGGCGGAAAACCGCGACGCAATGCCGAACAACATGCGAGACCCACCGGTGTCGAGGCTGGAAAAGCCGACGCCAAAGTCGAGGGCGATGGGTTCGCCGCCATCGCGGCGAGGAACGTCGAACGAAGTCCCCAGCGTGCTGATGTCGAGGCCCGCTAGCAGGCCGTCGATGATGGCGCCGAAGTTGTCGCGAACCTGATCGCGCAACAGGTCCTCGACCAGGCGCTCGATGCGGCCGCGAAAGATGCCGAGGATGATGTCCTCGAGAAACTCGGGAACGCCGCCCACATCGACGTCGAGGCCCGACACATCGACCTCGGTGGATCGCACGCTGGCGCTCGGGCGTCCCTCGGACAGTGCGGCGTCGAATACCAGCCCCATGGCCACCGTGCGGAAGGTGGCGTTGATGCTGGTATCGATGGTGCCGCCGAGGTCCAGGTCGATGTCGACGTTGCTCAGCGTGACGGCGGCTCGGATCCCGCCGCCCACGAGATCGAGGGAGCCCGAGTTCGGACCCCGTATGCGCGAGTCGCGGTAGTTGATGCGCGACCGAAACACGCAGGCGCCAAACACCCGCTGGTCACAGCTGTCTTTGAGCGGATTGGCCGCGAGCAGCGCGTCGTGCAGGGTGTCGCGCAGTCCGGGGCTATTGATGACCGCCGCGAGCAGGTCGTTGATCGAGTCGAGTCCATCGCCCCGGTTTCGATCGTCGATCGCCTCTTGGACGAGGCTGAGCGACACGGCGCCGCCCAGCGGGTCGGTTTCTCCGATGAAGCGGCTGGCTGCGAGGAACGAGCACGTGCGGCTCGACTCGGCGCCAAACGAGTCGACGGCCACGACGTCCGCGAAGTTGATGCCGAAGCGGGTGGTCAAGGGCGCGCTGAAGGTGCCGTCGGCCGACAGGCTGGCCTCGACGCCCGCAACCGTGACCCGTGCGACATCGTTGGCGTCGGCTACCTGCCCGGTAAAGGCGATCTCGGTTCCCGCCGCGACGTTGATCATCTCGCCGTCGGTGGGGCCGTCGCCACCACCGCAGGTGATTTGAGGGCCGGCGCCGTTGACCACGATTTCTACGCTCTGGGTCAGCTCGACGTTGCCGTCGGTCGGTGGGGCAACGCGAGCGGTCACCAGGTAGACGCCGTCGCTCGCCCAGCGAAAGCGGGCGTCGCCCACAGGCGTGCCGGAGGGCTGGCTGGTCGCCGGCAGGGTGGCGCCCACGATGCGGTTGCCGTAGCGGTCAGTCACGATTTGCGCGATCTCGACGATCTGGCCCGCGGCGTACACCAGCTCGTCGGGCACCCGGTCGATCGCGAGGTTTGCGGGCAATGCCGGAACCACTTCGAGCCGGCGCGCGCGGGTCGCCGTGCCCGCCAGGTCGCAACGCGCGTCGTAGACGCCGGCGCGAGTGAGCTCGGCCGACAGGCCGGTGATGGTGTTGCCGTCTTCGTCGGGCTCGAGGCGAAGCTCTGGCGCCGGATCCGGACTCTCGATGTAGTTGCCGAAGGCGTCGTAGACGACGCAGGTCGCGTTGGCGCTGCCCCCTGCGATCACCGAGGTCGCGTCCACGGCGGTGACGACTTCCGCGGCATCGCCCGGCTCGATGCGCACGCGATCCGGGCTGTCGTCGAGCACGCGCAGGCTGGGAAATGCGCACGCGATGTCGACCTCGCCGGCTCGGGTGGCAACGAGATCGCCGTCGTCGTTGCGCACGACCGAATCAGCCGGGGAGACTCGAAGCCGGGGCGTGGCGTCGGCGGGAGCTTCGATGATCTCGCCCAGCTCGTCGATCACCGTGCATCGAACCGCAATGATGGCTCCGGCCGTAACGGTGTCCGGGGCGTCCGTGTCGGCCGCCACCGGCTCCGGGAGCGTCGGCGGCGGTTCGGGAACCTGGGGCTCCTCGGCGGGGGGAGCCGGTTCGCTCCCGGCGCACGAGGCCGCAAAGGCGAGTGTCAACGCGGTCATCCGCGCTGTGCCCCGGAGTGGCCAAAGGTGGTTCCTGCTACCCTGAATCACGTTTGGCCACACTAAAGAGGTCGCCAAAACTGGTCAAACCAAAATTGCGCAGGCTTCGTAATTCCGGCCAGGTAGGGGCGTTCATTCTCACAAAAAAGGGCCCGCGCACGATCGCGCGGGCCCTGGGAGCTGAGGCGGGGTCGGCGCCGGTCAAGCGCCCCTCGGTCCCGTCGGTTCGCTACTGCGGCGGCGGAAAGGCCGGGCAGGCGACGGTCACGTCCGGCGTGCACTGCACCCGGCGGCCGGTGCCGCGACGGGCGAACGACAGCACGTGAATGTCGCGACCTTCGAACACCGGAATGTAGATCTCGGCGCGCGCCCACGGGCCGCGGCGGTTGTAGCGGGTTGCGACCGCGCCGATGGTGGAGATGCTCACGCCGTTTTCGTTTTCCATCTGGGTCGTCTCCGGGCCGTAGAACTCGTTGATGTCGAACACGACCGCCGACTTGTACTCCCAGGAGTCTTCGTCCTGGTTGACCGGCTTCATGACCCAGACCTTGCTGGCCTCGTCACCGCCGACGACGAGCCAGGGCTTGGTGTAGTGCTTCATCAAGCGAATGGGCCAGAAGGGCTTGGCCTTGCCCGGGGCCAGGCGGCCGGGCGGGTTCACCGCGCCAATCGACGGGTTGGGCCGAATGTCGTCCTTGAGGACGTGGGTCGTCCACGCGCTGTTGAAAAGGTCGCCGTCGGCCGGCTGCTCGAGGGCGTAAACGCGGCCCGGCACCGGGCTCGACGTAAACGGCAGGCAGTTGTCGGGCTGGTGGTTGGTCGCCAGGATGTCGAGCTGGCCGTCGCGGTTCAGATCGACGTACTCGACGTCGAAGGGAAAGCCCTGGTCCGTGCTGATGTCGGCGCGCAGCGGCAGCGTGGTGCCGAACGGGCTCAGGTTGACGTTGGTCCAGCTCGTTACGCCGCCGACGGTCGGGGCGCCGTACAGCGAGATTTTGCCCTGCATCGGCGGCGTTCCCGGAGGAGCGGTGAGGTCGCCGGTGAAGAAGTGGGTCGCGACGATTTCGACCACGCCGTCACCGTCGAGATCGACGGCGTCGAGGTGAATGTCCGGGCCGAGGCCGCTGTAGGCCGGACCCGCAGGCTCGCCGGCGTAGAGGACGACTTCGGTCCACTCGACGAACGGATCGAGGGCGGCGCCCGGGTTCTTGAAGTACACGAGCTCAGAGATCGGCGGGTACGGGGGAAACGGGCCGACGCGGAATCCCGAACGCACGGTCAAGAAGTCCTTGAGGCCGTCGTTGTCCATGTCGATGAACAGAGCGCGGTGGTAAAAGCGCGGCTTATCGAGCGGGTTGGCCGGGTCCCACGGGCCGGGAACCTGCGTGCTCTGGTCGACCACGTACTCGGTAAGGGTGTCGGCGTCGACGATCGTGAGGCGCCCTGGCGCGGCGGCCGGGTGAAAGCCCTGGGGAATCACGACCCCCTCGAACGGCAGAACGCCGTCGGGCACGCGCTCGGCTTCGTTCGGCCAGATGATCGGCGAGGCGCCGGTCGACGGCGTCAAGAACTGCAGATCCGTCGCCTGATTGAAGCTGCTGTTGACGCTGCCGATGTTGGGGATCACTGCGGCGAGGTCCGGTCGAGCGGGGGGATCGATGTTGACGAACGACGTGACGACGAGCGCGTCTTTGGCGCGCCCGGCGTGATCGAATTCGTCGATGGACAAGAACGCCGGATTGAAATCGAGTTCGAGTACTCCTTTTTCGAACAAGGGGGGGCAGAACTCATCTGGGCCACCACCGGCGTTAGCCAATGAACTCGAAAGCGCAAGACCGCCTCCGATGACCCCGACAAGCAAACTCCGACAAGCAATCTGCTTCATGGTCAAATCATGTAAGGGGGGCGGACAATGGGCGTCAAGGACGGAATAATCGTTCCACTTACTCCCGTTGCGACGTTCTCGTCGCGCGCGCGCAGCCACCACAAACGTGCAAACGCAACGTTTGTGGTGCGCGCAACACCGCCTTCATCGCGCTGCGCGGCGGGGGCCGACGCGGTCGCTCGAGGCGGCCGAGTTCTCATCGCTTAGCGCGCGACGTACCGTTCTTCTTTTCGTGCACAAGTGCGGTCTCGTGCGGTGCCCGACGACATCAAACGAGCACTCTTTTCGCTGGTAGTGCCGTCGACGAAGCGCGGTTTTTTTTTTGCTAGCGCGGTCGGCCGCGACGCCGTCCGCCGCCGCCCGGGTGCTGCTGAAACTGGCGCGCCTGTGGGCTTCGCTGCGCTTGTTCGCGAGCGAGGCGCTGTAGGCCCGGGTGAACCTTGAACTGAGGTGCAACGAAGCGGCCAAGCAGGTTGATGTCGATCGACGCCAGCTTGGCGAGCGTTTGCCGAGCGGCGCCCTTTTTGCCTGAGGCGAACTGCACGAACACTCGCGAAATCAACACAGACGGCAGCGCGTCGCCCGAGAGCTCGTTCATATCGACGCTATCGAGGAGCTTTTTGGCCTCTTGCTTCGAACCGGTGCGCGCCCAGGCCTCGGCGACGATGGCTACAAGCGCCGGCCGAAGCTCCTGGCGTGCGGGCGAGTCGACGTTGATGCGGTCGGCGATGGGGCGGGCGTCGCGCGCTCGCCCGAACGTCAGCAGCAGCTGCGCCTTGAGCATGCCGACGTCGTCCTGCATCGCCGGCGGCACGGTCTTGATGTCGATGGGCTCGAGCAAGGCGAGGGCGGCCGCCGGGTCTTCGGCCGCGAGCAGCTGGGCGCGGGCGAACACGTTCATCAAGTCGTTCGACTTTTTGTCCGCGGCGAGCTGCGCGAGGGCGGCTTGCCGTTTCTCCGGCGAGTCGGCGGCCCCCTGCAGAAGGCTCACCAGGTCTTTTTGCTGACGCAGGCGACGCCACGCCCAGATGGCGATACCGATGGCAATCAGCGTGAGCACGCCGGTGATGCTCATGAACACCACCGACCCCGACACGATCGCCAGGGCCCAGAGGCCGGCGGCGATCAGGCCGATGATGATCAGGTTCTTCTTCTTGAAGCCGGGCTGCGGGGACTGCTGCTGAGACTGTTCGTCGGACACGGGGCCGGCAGTCTAGTACGCCGGGCGAGGCCGCCCAACAACGATCTCGGCCGTTCCCCGAAACCGCCCTCAGGGGCTCTAGATGGCGGTTTAGCGGTCCAGAAGCGGACTCGGCCATTCGAACAAGTCGGGGTTGGCCTCGCGAAAGTCGGACCAGGTCTGGTCCGGGGCTCGCTCGATGCGCCCGCGGATGAGCTCCAGGAACCTCCGGGTGATGTCTTCGTCGTACTTGCCGGGGGCGCCGAAGTGGGTCGCCAGGCGTATCAGTCCCGAGGAGTAGCGCTCGAACGCCGTGCCGGCCGGGTAGCGGCGCAGATAGTGCCAGCCGACCTCGACGTGCTGCGCGTGGCGAAAGGCCTCGGCGGGCAGGGTGCAGCGCTCGAACGCCTCGACGAGCCGCTCGCCGGTCACGCGTCCTTCTCCGCGAGTTGATGGCTGTCGCTAGCGTCGAGATCCAGCCCGTATACGCGCTTGAGGTCGCCGATCACGGCCAGGCTCTCGTCGCCGAAGGGGCACTGGCCATCGAACGCGTGAAGGACTATCCCCTCGAGCAAATCGCCGAGGCTCAGGTCGTGATACTCGGCCAACCCTTTTAAAACCTTGACGATTCGCTTCTCCATCCGCACCCCCGTCTGAACGCGCTCGACTCGCTTGCGTTGGTGTTTTGGTGTCATGGTACATTGGTAACACTCAAGCCGAGCCTTCGCAAGCGGGCACGCCCGTGCGCCACCGTGCGGCGCCCGCGGCAGCCGGGCGGCCGACAAAACGCGCGGCGACGGTGAGCCGTTTCTTTGCGGCCGTCGCACTGCAGTCGTGAATCGAGACGAGCGCCCCGCTGCGAACCAAGCGTCTGGTTCTTCAACCGCCATGTTCACACGACGATCACTTCTGCTTTGCTGCCTGGGCGCGCTCGCCGCGTTGTCCGCGTGCGAGGCGGACAGCGCGGGGGAAGACAGCTTCGCGCTCACTCTCGACGTCGCGCTCGCGCAGTCCAACGGCGACGTGCGATTCGTGACTCCGCTGGGTACCGTGGCCACACGACCGGCCTCGGACATTGTTGGAAAGCCCTACTTCGCGGCGGCGTTTCCAGCTGGGTTCTCGGCTGACGAGGGCGATCCGTTCGAAGCCGAGTGGGGCACGGTGCCCGAAGCGCTCTCGGTCTCGTTTTCGACGTCCCCCTCGTACCCCAACGGCCCGTACGACCTTGTGTTCGTCGTGTACGTGAACACCGAGATCGAGCCCGGCATGATGCAACCCGGCTCCGTGCCGCCCATGGTCATTCAGGGCGACCTGGCGACGTTTACGATCGATCAGTCGGCGGCTCTGCCGGGCGACCCTGGAATCACCCCCGGCGTGGTTCGGGTCAACGTTGCCGGCGCCGACGAGCGGCTGGAGGTTTCCAACCGCATTCCGAGCGACGAGGCCGATGCTTCACAGGTGGCGGCGGCTCTCACGAACACGATCATGCTGGTGCCCTAGTGATCGGCCAACGCGTTGTTAACGCGTGATGGGGGGATTTCGTCATGAAAACGGCGCGGGTCCCCGGAGCGAACGAGCCTCCCTCGCAAAGAGTGGTCGCTCCGGGGCCCGAACCGCCGGCGGCATATGACGTGGTTGCCGCTCCGTGATCGGATTAGAGAAGGCCCGGCAGCGCGCCCTCGTTGTAGTCGCGCCGGCCGAACGACGTGTCCTGAATGCCGAGAGCGTTCAGTAGCGTCACGTAGAGATCGTTGGTCGACCGGCCGCTGTAGCGCAGATAGCGGCCCTGGCGCAGCAGGTTGCGGCCTCCCGCCACGACGATCGGGATGTTGTCGTGGGTGTGGCGACGTCCTTCGCCCAGCTCGTTGCACCACAGGATGATTGTGTTGTCGAGGACCGTGCCATCGCCTTCGGGCAGAGACTGCAAACGCTCGATGAGGTAGGCCATTTGCCGGGCGTAGAAGACGTTGATGGCGCCTATCTTTGCGGTCGCGTCGGCGTTGGGCGTCGAGCCCGAGTCCGGGTTGGGTTCGTGGGACAGGTCGTGGTGCTCTTCGGTAATCGAGGGATCCAGCCAGCCGAACACGTGCTTGCTGCGACCGAACGACCACATGATGCTGCCGACTCGAGTGAGGTCGCACGCGAGGGCCATGGCCAGAAGATCCATCTGCAGTCGTCCAACGCTCGGAAAACCATCGGGCAGCTCGGGATCGAACGGTGTTCCGACGTCGGGTTTCGCGCACGCCGCGGTTCCCGGCAAGCCGACCCCAAGCCGCGCCTCGACTTCGCGAATCGCCGAAAGGTGGGATTCGATCTTGTTTTTGTCGCCGCTGCCAAGCTGCGGCAGGAGTCGCTGGTAGTCGGCGCTTACGCTGTCGAGCACGCTGCGCCGGCCGGCGAGCCTGCGGTCGGCTTCGGGGCTCGGTTCCAGACCGGCGAAAATGCGCCGATACGCGGCGAACGGATCGCGCTCTGGGGGCACCGGCTCGTTGGGGCCGCGGTACGAGATGCGCTCGTAGATGGTGTCGCCGTTGAATCGGCTCTGAATGCCCAGCTCGAGGGAGCGAAAGCGAGTTCCGCCGCCGATGCGGTTTGCGATGTGCTGGTCGATAGAGACGCCGCCGCCGAGAGGGCGTCCGGTCGTGTCGAGAGTCTCGGTGCCCGTAAGACACGCGCCGATGCCGCGCTGATGGTCGTCGCCGGCGCCCGCAATGGCCGACGGCATGTCGATGCCGCGCAGAATGAGCAGCTCGTTGCGGTGGGGCTCGAGGGGCGCCAGGTACGGCGAGATGGCGTAGTCGGTTTCGCCCCCGGTCGGAAACCAGTTGGTCGGGTGGGTGCCGTTCGCGGTCCAGAAGACCACGAAGCGGGTGGGAAAGCCGTTGCCACCGAGCGTACTCGCGGCCGCCGCGCGGCGGGGCGCGCGGACCTGGTCGAGAAACGGCAGGGCGAGGGCGAGCCCGCCGGCGCCCCGCAAAAACGCTCGGCGGTGGATGTGGTGTTTCATTGGTCGTCTCCCGATGGTTCAGCGAGGGGCCGGTAGCGAAAGGCATCGGTGAGCGTGAGCTCGACCAGCAGGTCGAGGACGTCGTTGCCCGACGCTTCGAACGACGCCGTGAGGGTGTCGATGGTGCAGGCGTCTTCCGGGGTTTCCAGGCGCCCGTAGGCGAACCGAAACCACTGCCGCACCAGGCACTCTTTGACCTGACCGCTTTGCGCGAGCTGGTTCGATAGCTCGACCGCGCCGTCGAACGGTCCGGGCAGGTCGCTTTCGACGACCTCGCCCGACGCATCGATCGCCAGGCCGTTTTCCTCGGCGCGCCAGCGGCCGATGCCATCGTACGCCTCGAAGCCGAAGCCGATCGGATCCATGAGCTCGTGGCAGCCGGCGCACGAGGGGTCGCTCGCGTGTCGGGCGAAGCGCTCGCGGGTGGTGAGATTGGGGTCGGGATCGGGAACCTCCACCACCAGTCCTGGCGGCGGTGGCGGCAGCGTGGTGCAGAGCAGCTGTTCGCGAACGAACTGGCCGCGGTGGATCGGCGAGGTCTGGTCGGTTTTCGCTTTCAGGGCGAGGATGCCCGCAGAGGTCAACAGACCAGCTCGCTGGCCCGGGTCGAGGTCGACGCGGATGTGGCCTTCGCCCTCGGGCGGAGCGACCCCGTACAGCGCCGCGAGCTCGGCGTCGACGAACGAGTACGGCGCCGTGAACAGCAAGCGGGCGTCGCCGCCGGCTTCCCACACGACGTGGTCGATGAACGTTTCGATCTCGCCCCGCATGCTGGCGCGGAGCTCCTCGGTGAAGGCGGGAAACGCCGTTGGGTCCTTTTCGATCCGGTCGACCAACTCGAGGTCGAGCCACTGCGCGTGAAAGATGCGGACGATCTCCTTCGCCCGCGGGTCTACCAGCATGCGGCGCGCCTGGGCCGCCACCTGGACCCGGGTTCGCAAGGCGTCGCCGCGCGCGGCTGCGAACAGCTCCTCATCGGGCATGGTGCCCCACAGAAAGTACGACAGCCGCGACGCCATCTCCCACGACGACACCGCTGCGACGCCGGGCGAGCCTTCAACCGCCTCTCCCTTCTCCACGCGATACAAAAAATGGGGTGACTGGAGCATCCCGGTGAGAACCCACTCGACGCCAGTGCGGGCATCGAACTGGGAGCGCCCGCGGGCAAACAGCTCGGTGAACCGGTCGACCTCGTCGGGCTCCAGCGGCCGTCGAAAAGCGCGCTCGCCGAAGCGGGCGACGAACTCGCCGACACAGTCGTCGGTCGGGTCGCAGCCGAGCAGACCATGGAGGTCCGCGGTTGCTCGCTCGGCAATGCCCTCGGCGGCCTCGAGATACTGCTCGGCCAGCAGCGCGCTTACCGTGTGGGCGTCGGCGTTGTTTTGAAAGCCCGCGCTTTCCTCTTCGGCGACGAAGTTGTCTGCCGGGCGCGTCGTGTCGCCGAGCAGGTCGCGAACGGTGTTGTTGTACTCCCAGCGAGTCATGCGGCGAATCGTGGCGGGTCCGGGAATCAGCTCGCCGGAACACCGGGCGTCGGGTGGGGCGGTGTCGCCGTCGTCGGGACCGACGATCTGGCCGAGGCAGCCGGCACAGAGCAGTGGCAACAGTGGCAGGCCGAAAACGAGCGGTCGGACCGCTCGCGGCGCGCGGAGCGAAGAGGGCATGCCCGGGGTAGAGCAGGTGGTGTGCCAGGCGGCGATTCCGGTTTTCGAACGGGGCGCGGTGCCTCGGTCGCTCACCGCTATCGCGCTGCTTTCGCGACGGTTCGTCCCGGCGGGACGCCGCCGAGCAAACGCGACCGCGCGGACCCATCGAGCCGCGACTGACGGTGGCGTCCACCAGCCGGGGGCGCCAGTCCCCCAATGCGGCCGTGTGTGTTCTGGCCGCAGATGGTTCGCCACCACCGCCTGATGCTGCTACCAATGGCGGCCCAGCGACGACGACGGCGAGCGAAACCCAATGTCGAAGAAGAAAAAGCCCCGGCGGCCGGCCCTCGACCGGCGCAAGCGAGAGAAAGCGGCCCGCAAGCTCGCCCTCGACAAGGACCGCCTGGCGGCGCTCGAGCCGGGAGGCTCCGCCGAGCGCCCGATCACCGTCGAGTCGGCTGCCATCGTCGAGGAGCGAGCGCGGTCGATCGGCTGCCATCAGTGTGGTGGGCCCGTCGGAATCGAGGACCACCAGGTCGAAAAACACGACGAGGAGCTGCTGCGCGTCCTGGACCTTAAGTGCAAGCAATGCCACGCCCGGCGGCGCCTGTGGATGCGCATTCGGCCCGTCCTGCCGAGCTAGTGACCTGGAACAGGTATTCGTTGGAAAAGCTCTCCGGGCTCCTCCACGCGCCAACGTCGTTGTTCCTCGCTGTTTCGGTAGCCCATTGTGGGCCAGGATGGCGCCGGCCCCGCAGATTCGCCTGCCGAGGTCGCGGTCGCGGTGCGTAGAGTGGCCCCCATGAAGCGCCTCCGTTGCACCACCCTCGCGGCTCTGCTCGCCGCCGCCGCCGCTGCCGCCTTTGTCCCCGCCATCGCGGCCGCCCAGGAGGGCGGTGCGCCGGCCGTCGGTGAAGAGCCGGCGGACGGACCCGCGCCGGCGGACTCCGAGGAGCTGTCCGAAGCGGACGCCAAGGAGCGCGCCGAGTTTCTCGCCAAGATTTCCGAGATGCTCGACGGCGACGCCAAGGCGCGCTTCGAGGGCCTGTCCGACGAGGAGCTCGCGGGTCTCATCGAACGCGCCCAGCAGGGCGAGTCCCTGGACGAGCAGGAGCAGGCGATTGCGGCGGCCGTCGGCGCCGTGTTCCAGGAGAAGCTCGCGGCGGGGCTGACCTTTCAGACCGGGGACGTCACGTTGGGCGCCAGCCTGGCCACTCTGCGCCTGGGAGAAGAAATGCGGTTTCTCGGTCCGGCCGACGCGCAGACCGTGCTCGTCGACATGTGGGGCAATCCGCCCGGCCTCGAGCCGTTGGGCATGCTGTTCCCGCCGGGAATGAGTCCCGCGGACGACGACAGCTGGGGCGTCATTATCACGTACAGCAACGATGGCCACGTAGACGACGACGATGCCGACGACATCGACTACGACGAGCTGCTCGCCGACATGCAGAGCGACACGAAGGCGAACAACCAGGCTCGCGAGGCCCAGGGCTACGGCACCGTCGAGCTCATCGGTTGGGCCGAGCCGCCTCACTACAACCGCTCGTTCCACAACCTGTACTGGGCCAAAGAGCTCGACTTCTCGGACGCGCCCGGGCGCACCCTCAACTACTCGATTCGGGTGCTGGGGCGCGAGGGCGTGCTCGAGCTCAACGCGGTCTCTTCCATGGAGCAGCTGCCCACGATCAAGCCGGAGATGGAAAAGGTCCTCACCATGGTGAGCTTCAACGAGGGGCACCGCTACGAGGACTTCGATTCGAGCACCGACCGGGTCGCGGCCTACGGCGTGGGCGGTCTGGTGGCCGGCAAGGTGCTCGCCAAAGCCGGCTTCTTCGCCGCGATCCTCAAGTTTCTCGTCGCCGCCAAAAAGCTCGTGCTCGTGGGCATCATCGCGCTGTTCGCGGGGCTCGGGTCGCTGTTCCGCCGTCGCCGGGAGTCGGCCGACGGCGGCTACGACCACGCCGACTGACCAAAGCAGCGCCGGCGTGGCCCCGCGTTGGTCGCGGTCGAGCGCTGCGCGGCCAGGCAGCTCACGGGCCCGGTCGCGGCCGGTTGCGCGTTGCGAACGACCGTGCGCTCGAGTACGTGCCGGCCGCACTGATGGCAGCTGCCGTCGGCAGCGCGATGTGCGCACCCCAGGCCCTGGGGCGACGTCGACGGGCCGGGGGTGTCTGTGATTGCGGGCGTATCCGCGCAACCACCCGAACAAGCTGCCGGGCTGCAGCCCGCGGCGCCGGCGGCGTCAGCGGGCCCCGGCGCACGGAAACTTTGGCACGTGTTCTGCTGCTACGAGTGGCATGCCCTCCACGCACAGCCTTCGAGGTGCGGACGCCGTTCCGATTGCACGCGCTTTCGCATCGAACCCCACGTTGACGCACGCGGTCGAGCCCATGGCCCGGCGCGCCGCCCGTCGCCAACTCCGCAGCCGGAACCGATAGCCGTGTCCATCGCTGCCATGCTGTTGAAGTACCTGCCGGCGCTGGTGCTGCTGGCCGCCGGCTTCGTGGCGGCCCGGTTCGGACGCATCGATCGCTCCGGGCTCGGGGGCCTGCTGCACTACGTGTTGATTCCGGCGTACCTTTTTTATTCGCTGCTCGGCGGGGTGCGCGACGGCAAGATGCTGTGGCTCATCGGCTTTGGGGCTGCGATTGCGATTGCCGGCATTCTCGCGGTCAACGCGATTCACGACAAGCTCAACCAGCGCGTCGACGGGTCGGCGACGATCGCCAACATCGCGGTGTTTGCGATGCCGATGCTCACGCTAGGCGGCGTTGCCAAGAACTCGAACTTGCGCATGGCGCTGGCGCTCGCCTTTATCGGCATGGCGCTGGGCCACGTTCTGTTTCGCGCCAAAGGCAAAGGGCTGGCAGTCATTGTCCGCCAGCCCTGGTTCTACGCGGTGATCGCGGCCGTGCTGGTGCGCTACGGCGTGATCACGCGCGATCTCGTCAAGGACGCGGCCGCGCCGCTTGCTCGCGCGGCCGTCGCGGTGAGCTTGCTGTACCTGGGCACGCTGCTTACGTCGCTGGCCGGCCTCGGCCGCAAGGACGTCTGGCTTACCGTGCTCACCCGGTTTGCTGTTGGCATTGTGGTGGCTCTGTTGTTCATCAAACTGGCGCCCATTCCGCGCTTCATGCGCGCAACGCTGCTGCTCGCGGCGATGGCGCCGCCGGCCACACTCGGACTTGCGATGGTAGCCAGCGGCGCCAGCGATGACAGCAACACCGACGCCCAGCTCGTGGGGGCGGGCATCTTCCTCACCGCGATCGCCTACGTCCTCTTTCCCATGTACGGGAAGTTTCTCCTGTAGGGGCCAGCCAGCCGACCCCCCGGGCGGCTACATGTCGAGCCGCAGCTGGATTTCGACGTAGTGCACGGCCTGGTTTACGCCCAGGGGCCCGTTTTCGTCGGCGACGAACAGGCTGTATTGCGACCGCAGGCCGACGCCCTTGCCGATCTTCCAAAGGCCCCAGAGATCGGTTTCGACGCCGGTGAACGCATCGACACCGTCGGCCCGCTCGGGGCGAAAGAACACGTGCTGGTCGCCGGCAAAGACCAGTTCGGGCACCGGGGTCCATCGGGCCTTGGCGTACACGGAGCTGGCGTTCGTACGCCCGCCGATGACGTCGGCCAGACCGAGGAACTTGTGCGCCGTGGGAAACAGCTGGTTCCAGCCCTCGAATCGGTCCATGGTCTCGGGATCGTCGCCGGTCGCCCACTGGCCGCCGAGCGTCGCCTTGACCGCATCCGACACCTTGACCGTGGCGTCGGCGTCGAGCTGCCATGCGAACAGCGTCGTATCGGTGGTGATGCGTTCACCAAACTGCACGCCGCCCTCGGCGCGCAGCGCGACCCGACCGAGCTTGTACTTGACGCGCGAGCCGACCGTCACCTCGGCGGCCGAGTCGCCGTCGAGCATCTCCATGGGGCCTTCGGTGACTTCCGGGTCGATGAGCACGAGGCCGTAGGCGTCGAGCTCGAGATTGTCTGCCAGGGCCGGACCCGCGCCGGCGTAGACGCCCGTGAAGTACGTGTCCCCCGAGCCGAAGGGCTCGGTCGCGCCGACCCGCGTGCCCTCGGCAATCTGGGTCGCAAACGCGTCGATGTAGGCGCCGTTGTCCATGCCGACGTGCAGGCGGGCGCCGTCGAAGGCGCGGCCGTTCTCGTTCCAGTCGACGTTGCCAATGACCAGGTGTTCGCCGTAGATCATCTCGAACCGGCCAACGTCGACCCAGCTGTCCTGCCAGCCGACGCGCAGCTTGGCCTCGTGCACGGCCAGTTCGGGGTCGCTGAGGCCGCCTGAGATTTCGCCCCAAAAGCCGACCGCCTGCGGAGTGAAAGAGACAGAGACGTAGCGACTGTTGCCTATGTCCACGGGCTTGGATGCGAGGCTCACCCGGGCGCGGTACGCGACGCCGTCCCCTTCGCCGATGCGACCGCCAGGCAGCCCTACCTGGGTGTAGTTTTCACGCAGCTCGTAGCGCGAAAAGAACGAGGCGTTGAGGACGACGCCCGTGTCGTTGCCGTCTTCGCTCTCCGCTCCCGCGTCGAGCAGGGGAGACGGTGCCGTCGGCGGAGCCAGGGGCTGCGGCGGCGCAGTTTGGGCCGCGGCGGTCGATGCCAGCGACGCCAGGGCAAAGGCGGTGAGCGAGATTGGTGTTTTGCTGGTCATGGTCTTGTACTCCTTGGGCGCTAGCCGACGCTGCGCGCCGCGAGGCTGGCTTCCATGTCGGCGCGGGCGCTGGTTTCGTCCACCGGGGAGAAGCGAACCGCGAGGACGAGAAACGATGCGACGCAAACGAAGGCGCCGAGAATGAGAAGCGCGCTCTGAGTCGTCAGCGACTCCGAACGAAACAGGAAGCCCGCCGCCACTGCGCCGGCGTTGCCGCCCGCGCCGACGATGCCCGCGACCAGGCCGAGGTTGCGCTTGTTGATGAACGGAACGACCGAGTAGGTCGCGCCTTCGGACATCTGCGTGAACAGCGAGAAGACGACCAGGTTCGCGATCGCCAGGGGCAGCAGGTCGATGCGCGAAAAGAGCATGAGCGCCAGTCCCTCGCAGAGTAGAACGATACCGAGGAAGGCCACGCGGCCGCGCAGTCCGCGCTTGATGCCCGCGCGGTCGCCGAAGACGCCGCCCAGGGTCCGGGCGAACAGGTTCATCAGGCCGAAGAGGCCTGCAACCAGACCGGCGGTTGCGACGCCGAGGCCGAAGTGGTCGTGAAAGTACAGAGCGGCGATGTTGTTGATGGTGAGCTCGACGCCGAAGCAGGCGCCGTAGATGACGAACAGAGCCCAGACCCGCGGGTCGCGAACGACTTCGCCGATCGAACCCTTCTCGGAGGCTTCTTTCCGTTCGCGGCGCAGGTCGGCGTAGTTGCCCGCCGGGCTGTCCTGGGTGAGCTTGAGGTAAGCGATGCCGGTGACGAAGAGCGCGATGCCCGGAATCACCATGGCCAGGCGCCAGCCCCAGAACTCGTTGACGCCGAGGCCGGTCAGAGCGACCAGAATGAGCGGCATGACCATCTGGGTGACGCCGCCGCCGAGATTGCCCCAGCCCGCGGTGGTGGCGTTGGCGGTGCCGACGCAGTTGGGCGCGAACATGACCGAGGTGTGGTACTGCGTGATGACGAACGAGGCGCCGATGACGCCGATGGCGAGGCGGAACAGCAGGAACGACTCGTAGGTGGTGGCGAGGCCAATGCCCGCGACGGGCAGCGACCCGAGCATGAGCATCCAGGCGTAGGTCTTTCGGGGGCCGACGCGGTCGCACAGCCAGCCGATGAACAAACGGGCAATGACGGTAATGGCGACCGACGCGATGATGGTGTTGCCGACCTGGGTCTTGGTGAGGCCGAGCTCGTCGCGCACGATCGGCATGAGCGGCGCGATGCCGAACCAGCCGAAGAAGGCGAGAAAGAAGGCGAACCACGACATGTGGAACGCGCGCATGGGGACGGACTTAAAGTCCGTCAATCGAATCCGTACGGCTTTCTGATCGCTTGCAGTCATTGCTTGTCCTCGAGTCAGGGGTTTTCCCAGTGGCGAAGGGGTCGTATGTCGGCGGCGCTGGACTTGTAGGAGGGCTGCCGGGAATAGGGGTCAAACGATGGGAACGTCAGCTGATTGGTGACGTGGTAGTGCATGGCCATGAACAGCTGTCCCGGCTGCACGCAGCTCGTAACCTGGGCCCGAGCAGAGACCGACGCTCGCCGGGTCTCGACCCGCACCCACTGGCCGTCTTCGATGCCGCGGGCGGTCGCGTCATCTGGATGAAGCTCGACGTAGGGGTCGCGTGGCGACATGCTCGCGAGGACCGGTGATTTTCCGGTGCGCGTTTCGGTGTGCCACTGCGTGGACGAGCCGCGCCCCGTCAGCAGGGTGAACGGAAAGCGTCCTCGCGCGGGCTCGGCCGGGGGCTCGGGGTCGCAGAACAAAAACCGCGCGCGACCGTCGGCGTGATAGAAGCGCCGGTCTTCGAACAGGCGGCGTTCACTCGCCAGGTCGGCGGCGCCGTCGGGCTTGGGCCACTGCACGCCGCCGGCGCGCTCGAGCTCGTCGTAGCCCTCGATGCCCGTGATGTCGCACGGGCGACCGGCGCTCAGGCGCTGCAGCAGGCCGAAGGCGGCCTCCGGCGACGACCACTGCTCGAACATGTCGGCGCATCCCCAGCGTTCGGCGATGCGCAGGAAGATGTCGTAGTCGGACAGCGCGTCGCCGGGCGGTGTGGCCGCTCGGGACAGGCGGCCGATGCGGCGCTCGGAGTTGATGAACGTCCCGTTCTTTTCACCCCAGCCCGCGGCGGGCAAGACCAGGTCGGCGAGCACGGCGGTCTCGGTGGACTCGTACATGTCCTGCACGACCAGGAAGTCGAGCTTGTCGAGCAGCGGCGCCACGTCTCGCTGGTTGATCCACGAGTGGGCGGTGTTGGTGGCGATCACCCACAGGGCCTTGATGTCGCCGCGGGCGATTCCCTCCAGAATCTGGTCGTAGGCCCAGCTGGGCTGGTCGGGGATCCGGTCCGCGTCGATGCCGAGAATGCCGGCGACCTCGCCGCGGTCGCTCTCGGAGGTGAAGTCGCGACCGCCGAAGAGGCTCGTCGTGTTGGCAAACAGGCGCGACCCCATGGCGTTGCACTGGCCGGTGATCGAGTTGGCGCCGGTGCCGGGGCGACCGATGTTGCCGGTCATGAGGGCCAGATTGATCAGGCCCTGGGCCGTGCGAACGCCCTGGTGGCTCTGGTTGACGCCCATGGTCCACCACAGCGACACGCGCTTTCCGGTGCCGATGGCGGTCGCCATGCGCTCGATGTCGGCCTGGTCGAGGCCGGTGTCTTCAACCACGCGCTCGGGTGTGAACGGCTGCACGTGGGCGGCGAAGTCGTCGAAGCCGGCCGTGTGCTGGTCGATGCAGTCGCGATCGAGCAGGTCGCGCTCGATGAGAAGGCGAGCGATTCCGTAGATGAGCGACAGGTCGCTTTTGGGACGCAGGCCGACGTGGTGACTTGCCCGAGCCGCCGTTTCCGTACGGCGCGGGTCGACCACGACGATGTGCGGCGAGTGCGGATTGCGGCAAACCCGCTGCCACATAATCGGGTGGGCGACGCACAGGTTGGAGCCCCACAGCACGATGACATCGGACTCTTCGAAGTCTTTGTAGGTGTAGGGTGGGGCGTCGAAGCCGAACGACTGCTTGTACGCGACGACGGCGCTGGCCATGCACTGCCGGGTGTTGCCGTCGCCGTGCACCATGCCCATGCCGAACTTGGCCAGGCCGCCGAGCAGCGCCAGCTCCTCCGTGGGCATCTGTCCGGTGCCGAGAAAGGCCGCCGAGGCGGCGCCGTGGCGGGTTTGCACGTCGCGCATTCGGTCGACGAAGAAGTCGAGAGCGCTGTCCCAGCTCGCCGGCTGGAGCCGGCTGCCGCGGCGTTGCCGCAACAGCGGTCGTCGCGCCCGGTCGTTGGCGCGCAGCGGGGCCAGGGCGTCCCAGCCTTTCGGGCACGCGGCGCCGTCGTTGACCGGATAGGCCGCCGAGGGCGCGAGGTTGACGGCCTGGCCATCGCGCACGTGCACGTCGAGGGAGCAGCCGGTCGAGCAGTACCCGCAGATGCTCTTGGCCACCCGCTGCGGCGCCAGCCGGGCGGGCACCAGGCCCTCGGCGTCGCCGGCGCGAGCCTTGGAGAGCTCCGAGGTCAGGGGACCCGACCGGGCAAACAGCAGGCGTCGCAGCGCCCGTCCCGCGAGCCCGATCACGGCAGCTCTCCCGGCATGCGCGGGGCGGCCGCGGCAATGAAGTACGAGTGGCGTTCGAGGAGCTCACCGACGACCACGGCGATGGCGCCGGCGCCGAGGCTCGCTGCCGTCGGCACGGACCACGCGGCCAGAGCCATGGCGGCGGCGCCCGCGAGTCCGAAGACGAACCGGGCAAACGTCAGTGCCCGGGCCGGCCCGAGGAGCAGCTGCGCGCGCTGGCGAAGGGGCGAGACGCGGCGGTCGCCGGCTTTGGCCAACAGGATGGCCTCGCTGGCGAGCTTGAGGGCAACGGCGCCCGCGGCCAACCCGGCGAGGGCCTGCGATGAGGCGGTACTGCCGAGCGCGAACGCGATGGCGGCGGCCGCCGAGGTGCCGCCGGCAACGGTCGTGGCGAAAAACAGCGGCCCGGTCAGGGGCAGCCGCCAACAGGGGCGCTTGGTCGCGGCGTAGACCATGGCGGAGCCGAACACGGCCGCAATGCCAACCCCGGTCGCCGCCAGGCCTGCGATGCGGGCCAGGTCGCCGGGTAGCCAGCGATGAGCGACGGCGTGGCCGAGAGCCAGGCCCACGAAGCCGCCGAACAGTACGATTTCGCGGGACAGCCACGAGGTCTTGAGGCCGAGGATTGCGCGAAACGCGTACTGCGGTCGGCCGAGGTGCAGCACGCTGGCGCCCAGGGCGAACACCGCAATGGCGAGGGCGGCGGCGCTCGAGTCGCCGAGGGCGCCGGGGAGCAGTTGGCCGGCGCCGAAAAGGCCCACGGCAACCTGGGTGAGCACCAGCATGACCGCCAGTGGCGGATGGGCGTCTTCGCGGCGAATCTGATGAAAGTCGGCAGGCAACGTGTTGCGGGGCAGCGGCCGGCTCGACTTGTAGTGAGTCGTCGGAACCGTGATGGCCGGGTCGGGCGCGCCGGGCAAGAACGGCCCGGCGTCGGCGGCGCGGGCAGCGTCGGCAACCGCCGTGGTTCGAATGGCGATGGCTTCGGTTGGGCACGCCTGAACGCAGGCCGGCGCCTCGCCGACGCTGAGCCGGTCGCTGCACATGTCGCACTTGCGAACGATGCCGAGGCGACTGCTGAACTGCGGTACATCGAAGGGGCAGGTAAAGAGGCAGTAGCGACAGCCGATGCACTGGTCGTCGAGGTGGCGGACGATGCCGGTGACCGGGTCCTTTTCATAGGCGCGCACCGGGCAGCCCGTCATGCAGCCGGGTTCGACGCAGTGGTGACAGGCGCTGGTGACCGTCTGCTTGTGGGCCAGCGCTTCGCCGCCGAGCAGCGTTCCGGTTCGGCGCCACGTCTCGCCGTCCTCGAGACCGTTGAGGTTGTGGCAGGCGGTCACGCACGCCTTGCATCCCGAGCACCGGTCGAGGTCGACCTCGAACGAATACTGTTCGCCCGGCGCGGGTGGCGCGGCGGGAAGCAGCGAGCTATATCGACCACCGGGGAGGCCGGCGTCGTGGGCGCGCGAAAACGTCTCGACCGCGGTGGCGTTGGCGCCTCCGGATCGGAACGCGTCGAGCGGCGTTGTTAGTTCGGCACTGGCAGATCGGGCCACGAGAGCAAGCTAGTGCCGCAGCGCGTCGTCGTGATTTCGGACGAGTTAACTCTTGTGGTTGCGCTCGTTGGACACCGTTGAGAAACGTTCGCGAAATGCGCGGTCCGTAGCGTCGTGAGCATGGAACACCGACGACAGCTGGTTGTGATTGGCAACGGGATGGTCGGCCACCGCTTCCTGGAGGAACTCGCTGGCCGCAGCGGTAGTGAGTCGTGGTGCATCACGGTCTTCGGCGAAGAACCGCACCCGGCCTACGACCGAGTGCACCTCAGTGACTACTTCGCTGGCAGGTCGGCAGCCGATTTGTGCCTGGTGGAGGAAGGCTTTTACGAAGAGAACGGCATTCGACTCATCACGAGCGACCGGGTCACCCGAATCGACCAGGCCGAGCGACTCGTGCACAGCACGAAAGGCCGGGTTATCGCGTACGACTCGCTGGTGATGGCGACCGGCTCGCGGCCGTTCGTCCCGCCGATTCTCGGCAGCGACCGGCCCGGTTGTTTCGAGTACCGCACCCTCGACGATCTGGACCAGATCCGCGCCTATGCCGGTCGCCGACGTCGCGGCGTCGTGGTCGGCGGCGGGTTGCTCGGCCTCGAGGCCGCCAACGCGCTGCTGAATATGGGCCTCGAGACCCACGTGGTCGAGCTTTCGTCCCACCTCATGGCCGTGCAGCTCGACGAGCTTGGCGGCCGAATGCTGCAGTCCCGCGTCGAGGAGATGGGGATTCGCGTTCACACCTCGAAGCGAACGGTGGAGATCATTCACGGCGAGCGCGGCCCGGAGCGACTCCGGTTCGGCGACGGCAGCGAGCTCGATACCGAGCTCGTGGTGTTCTCGGCCGGCATTCGCGCCCGCGACGAGCTCGCCCGCGACGCCGGGCTGATGGTCGGCGAGCGCGGCGGCGTGGTCATCGACGACCACTGCCGATCGAGCGCCGCGACCATCTACGCCGTGGGCGAGTGCGCCAGCTGGCGCGGAAAGACCTTCGGTCTCGTGGCGCCGGGGTATCGCATGGCTCGGGTCGCCGCAGCGCACATCTCCGGCGACTACAGCCATACCTTCGACGGTGCCGACCCGGCCACCGAGCTCAAACTCCTCGGCGTGCCTGTCGCAACGTTTGGCGACGGCCATGGCCGCACCGAAGGAGCCCTTAGTTTCTCCATCGCCGATCAGGTCAGCCACACGTACAAGAAGCTGACCATCAGCGCCGACCGCAAGCACCTGCTCGGCGCCATTCTGGTCGGCGACACGTCGCGCTACCGGGCATTGGTGCAGCTGGCCGGCACCGGGGGCTTGCCCGAAAAGCCCGAGTCCCTGCTGGTCGACGCCGTGGCTGACTCGGCATCGGCCGCCGGCGCGCCGCCCGTGGCCGACAACGCGCTCGTGTGCACCTGCAACGACGTGTGCCGAGCCGACATCTGCGATGCGATCAAGGACGGCGCGCGCGACGTGGCCGCCATCAAGAAGTGCACCCGCGCCGGTTCGGGCTGCGGCGGCTGCGTTCCCGTGGTGACCGAGCTGCTCAACTCCCAGCTCTCCGAGCTCGGCGTCGAGGTCACCAATCACCTGTGCGAGCACTTTGCCTACACTCGCCAGGACCTTTACTCGCTCATTCGCGTCAAAGAGATAAAGACCTTCGAAGAGCTCATCGAGCGCTACGGTAAGGGGCGCGGCTGCGAGATCTGCAAGCCGGCCGTGACCAGCATTCTCGCGGCCTGTTGGAACGAGCACATTCTCGCGCCGGCCCACGCGCCGCTGCAGGACAGCAACGACTACTTTCTCGCCAACATTCAGCGCGACGGCACGTACTCGGTGGTGCCGCGGGTTCCCGGCGGCGAGATAACCCCCGATGGATTGATCGCCCTGGGAACCATTGCCAAGAAGTACGACCTGTATACGAAGATCACCGGCGGCCAGCGCGTCGATATGTTTGGCGCGCGCGTCGAGCAGTTGCCCGACATCTGGGCCGAGCTGGTCGACGCCGGGTTCGAGTCGGGACACGCGTACGGCAAAGCCCTGCGCACCGTGAAGAGCTGCGTCGGCAGCGTCTGGTGCCGCTACGGCGTGCAGGACTCGGTGGGTGCCGCCATTCGCCTCGAGAATCGGTATCGCGGGCTGCGGGCGCCGCACAAAATCAAGATGGCCGTGTCGGGCTGTACCCGCGAATGCGCCGAGGCGCAGGGCAAGGACATCGGCGTCATCGCGACCGAGGCTGGCTACAACCTCTACGTGGGCGGCAACGGTGGCGCCAAGCCTCGGCACGCCGAGCTGTTCGCTGTAGACCTCGACGAGGCGACTCTGATTCGCTACGTCGACCGAATCCTGATGTTCTACATCCGTACCGCCGACCGGCTCCAGCGGACCGCTCGCTGGATTGAAAAGCTCGAGGGCGGTCTCGACTACGTCCGCGAAGTCGTCATCGACGACCGCCTGGGCATTGCCGCGGAGCTCGAGGCTCAGATGGCCTATCTGGTGTCTACCTACGAGTGCGAGTGGAAGGCCGTGGTCGAAGACGAGGAAAAGCGCGAGCGATTCAAGACCTTCGTCAACACCGAGGCCATCGACGTATCGCTGGACTACGTGCGCGAGCGCGGCCAGCGGCGACCGGCGCGTCCCGACGAGATTGCTCAGCGCCAGGCCGGGGAGGGAACACCGTGAACACCATGTGGCATCCGATCTGCGGTCTCGAAGACATCATTCCCGACACGGGGGTTTGCGCTCTCGTGGAAGGGGTTCAGGTGGCCGTGTTTCGCGTTGGGCGCGACGTCTACGCCTTGAGCAACACCGATCCGTTCTCGGGGGCGAACGTGTTGGCCCGCGGGATCGTGGGCGACCGCAACGGGGTTCTCAAGGTTGCGTCGCCCATGTACAAGCAGAGCTTTTCTCTCGAAAGCGGCAAGTGCTTCGACGACGAGCACGTCTCGGTGCCGACGTTTCCGGCCCGCGTCCGCGAGGGCGTGGTCGAGGTCGCCCTGCTGCGATCGGCGGCTGTGTCGTCCGCGCCACAGCCGGCGCCGTGAAGCATCGTTGGCGCCGGGGCGGCGCAAGTCGCGGAAACGGCAGGGAAGACCCGGCGGCATAGGCGTTGCAAAAACGCTGACCCGTCATGCAACGCTTCCTTGTCCCCTCGCTTCTTTTGCTGCTCGTCGGCGCCTGCGACGAAACCACGACCGGCGATTTTCAGCAGGTCGACTTCACGCCGACGGACTGCGGAATGAACCTCGGCTGTTCGTTCTCCGACGATCTGGCGGTTGGCGGTGAAATGACCGTTCGCGCGGAGCCCAGCGACGGCGTTGGCACCGAGGTCGCGGATTTGCAGTCGGCTGACCCGCGCATCGCCTTCGTCGACGGCTACTACGGCAACGACGAGTGGTCGGTCATCGGGTCGGGCGTGGGCATCACGGACCTCGTTGCCCTGGACGCCGCCGGTGCCGTGGTCGACGTCATCCGCATCGAGGTCGAGGAGCCGACCGAGCTATTCGTCGACGGCCACGGCCAGGAATCGTTGCGAGTGCGAGCGGGTGAAGTCACCGAGTGGACCGCCGACGTGGGGCAGGATGTCGAGCTCGACGTGCGGCCGGCTCGCTTCGGATCGGAGCTGATGGGCAACATGCTGTACGAGGCGGCCGTGTCGTCGTCGATGGCTGCGTCGATGGATTTCAACTCGAATCCGGGCGAGGGACGACTTCGCATCACGGCCGCCGAGGGCCTTCACGACGCGACGTTTTTCTTTGGCGACCTGCGGGCCCGGGTGCTGCTCGACGTGGCCCCGGCAGCCGCCGCGCCGTCGGCGGAGTAGAACAATCATTGGAGACGGCGGCGTCCCGGTCTTCGGCCGGGGCGCGTCTCTTATGTGGGATGATACCTACCCAGCAGTGAATTCGTCGGTAACGCAAGGACGGTACCCCAAAGGCGCTTTTTGGTCCGAGTACAACGGTCCGCTCGAGAGCGCCGTCTTGACGGGGCGCATGCGACGGTCCCAATTCGCGACGCTTGATACCGCAGTGTTCGCAGCGATTCATGAGACGTACCACTACATGCAGATCGTGGTGAACAACTCTTCTCCTTGCATCGATCGGGTTGAAGAAACTCAAAGCGGGTCGCGCTACAGTCCGCTCTCGGAGACGGCTGGGTCGGGGTGGACTGAAGCGCATCGCGGCCGGTTTGTTGGTTTCGAGTTCGTTTCAAAGCAGGGAATTGCGGTTGCCGACGCGAATGTCGAGTTCCCGGTGTTCAACCGCTTCGTTGACGTCGACGCCAGCGGAGGCTTCACAGAAGGGGATCTTCTCCTCGACTCCGAAGAAGTTCCGGGCGTCTTGCCAGAAAAGGACTTTCGCGGTGATGGGATCTGCGACTTCGTTGATCCCTCTTACGACCGGACAAAAGGAGAGCACTTTTTCGATCGACGCGCGAATAACAACGAAGATTTGATTCTTCCTTTCATTGAGGGAGATGCTCCGCCGCTTCTTACGATTGACTCAAGGGTGGAGGAAGTCTTCCCGATTTCAGAGCGGGTCCATTTTCTCCGTGACAGAGATTGGGGCGCACCCGGTATCAACTATGAGGGAGGTCAATAGTGACTATGGATTCGAGCAGCCTTGTGGTAGTCGCCATCGCACTGCTGTCTGCCTGTAGCTCTTCGACGACTCAGGAGGACACAAGACAGCGTGGGTCGCGAACGGATCTCCCTTCGTCCGGGGGCGTAACTGCGTACGCCAACGCGGCGGAGAAGCTCTCGAAAGGTTCAGCAGTAGTCGCACGTAGCCAGTACTTTGCAGGTCACGTCGGGTCGAGCATTGCGGAATGGATTGCGATCGCAACGGTCGAGCGGTGCGATTCAAATGGCGCGGTGCTCGCAGTCGAAACGTCGTTGGTAGGTGAGGGCGAGCAGGTCGTGGACCTTGCAAAGGTCTCGTGCTTGCCTTCTGGACGCGATCAGGAATCCAACCAAGACACGGGGTTCGTTCCAGAGAAACGCTTGGTCGTCTTCTTGTCACGCCGAGATGGCCGTTGGTATCCGAGCGAAACTTCGCTTCCTGCAGGAGGTCTTGACACCGAAGCTGTCATGCATCTGAGTGCCCTGGCGCAGGTATCTCGGCTGGAGTCTAAACAACAGCTGAGTGTCGCCTCGGCATGGCTGAAGAGCGAAGACCCTCACATCGCTGAAGCAGCGGTCCGTTGGCTTCGCGAAGAAGTCACGCGTATTCCGGTAACAAAGCAAGATCTGTTCATCGGGCGCGGTGCGTTCCACGCGGCTCGGGGGAAGCAGCTGGAGAGGATCAGTGGCGCTGGTTGGTCTTGGGAAGCCGTCGTCGGTGAGCTCGGAGACTTCGTGCGCACAGCGAACGACACGGTGCTACGCGCCGAGGCACTTCGTCTAATTCACGATTTGGGGGGCTTTCTTCCTAGTCATGAAGACTTCGAGGGCTCCATGGAGTTGGCTGTCGCAGCGGTGGAAGACTCGGAGCCGGCGGTTGCTCGAGCGGCGCACGCGCGCTTGCGCACGGTGGTGAACCGGTGGCTTCCACAAGGAGATCTCGGCTGGCTACGTCGCGTGAGAACGGAAGCGGAGCTTCGAGCCGATATGCCGCGGATTCGGCTTGAATGGGCACAGTGGGCTGACCGGGGCGGAATCCAAGCTTTGACCGAGAGGGCCGAGTCGGAGTTGAGTCTGCCGATCGCGCCTACGGTGGAGGAGATATCTGAGGCGTTTCGAAGACCTGAATCGGGAATCACGGAATGTTGGACGGAGCAGGCTCTAGCACAGACGGTTGGCGTGCGTCTCAATTACCGGGTTCAGCCCAGCGGCGAGGTGCGACTTCTTGGGGTAGAACCGACCGAAGGAGCGTCCAAAGGACTCTTGAGATGTGTTAGAAAACGCATTGAGAGCGTGCGTGTGAGTCGCTCGCAACGTGGGCGCAGCCGAAGCGTTACGTTTCGGCCCGCGCGAACCCTCCGTCTCTGAACCCGGGCCGCGACGTCACTGCGCTCACGACAGTTTCGCACCGAGCGATGAGCGTTCCAGGTCTTCTGCGCGTAGGCAACATGCGCAAGGCGTGACGAAGAGCGCCGGTTATGTAGAACACGGCGGTTTCAATCGGTCGATGCAACGGCGTTGAAGACCTCGGAGGGTTTCATCCATCCGAGGGTTTGTCGAGGCCTGCCGTTTAGCTCACGCACGACCTGATCGCGATGCTCCTGCGAATAGCCCTGGAGCTCCGTGGACTTTGGGAAGTACTCGGCGCAGCAGCCCGTTCGTGTTCTCGTTGCTGACGCGTTGCCAGGGCGAATGCGGGTCGCAGAAGTAGACGGCCATCGAGGTTTCGAGGGTGAAGTGGTGCTTGAAGCGGCTATGAGACCGTCCGCGGGTTCGTCCGGTTCGCAAGTATCGAGTGAGCTCTTTGCGCAAGGAGCCCTGCGTTTGGACGAAGAGCGACTGGTAGATGGTCTCGTGCGACACCCGCATCTCCTCATCGTCGGGATACTCTCGCCTGAGTTCAGCCGAGATTTGCTGCGGTGACCAGCGCCTTTCGAAGGCCGTTTTCCACGTATCTGCGCAGTCTGGAGTCGCCTTCCAGTTTGGCTTTTCGTGGTCGCCGATGTCGAACCTTGGACGACCGTTCGGCGGCGAAGATCCGGTACCGGTCTCGACCGCCGTTGGCTGCCAACTCGCGAGAAATCGTCGAGGGAGACCGGCCCATCGCGGTCCGCTATCGCCCTGAAGCGAGCTCTTCGCGCTCATTCGCCGTCAATCGGCGAGTCGTCCTGGGCTTTGAGGCACGACGCGCTCGCTTCGGACTCGACAGTAGTCGCCGAATCGTTCGCTCTGAGCCGCCGATGTCACGCGCTATCACGCGCTGAGTATCACCGGCAGCCACTCTCGAGAGAATCTCGCTGTGCTCCTCAGGCGTCAGCCTGACGTCCTGAACCTGCCTGTGCCGCATCCGCTGCCTCCCATCCAGATCTCGTCGCTACCGGGAAGCCGTTGCGTCCACTCGTTGAAACCACCATCACAAAGCAGACATTTTCATATGTGGCCCGTCCAGAGTCGCCGGAGAAGGGCCGTTGTGTCGCCCTTGTTCGGGGCGCGCGGTACCATGATCGCGCCGAGGAGGGTTCGCAATGGAAGCGTGGCTACTGGAAGGGCCTGGCGGCCCCGAGGCGTTTCGTCGGGTCACCCGAGAGTTGCCCCGTCTTGACGAGGGCTGGGTGCTCATTCGCGTCGAGAGTTTCGGGCTCAACCGCTCCGAGCTCCATTCGCGCAAAGGCCTGGCGAAGGGCGACTTTTCGTTTCCTCGGGTGCTGGGGCTCGAGTGCGCCGGACGCGTCGAGGACGGCAACGGCACCGACCTTGCCGCGGGCGGCCGGGTGGTGGCGCTGATGGGCGGCATGGGCCGCGCTTTCGACGGGTCCTACGCCACCCATGTCGCGGTGCCTCGAAGCCAGGTGTTTTCTGCGCCCGAGGACATCCCGTCGGCGGTGCTCGGGGCGGTGCCCGAGACCTACAACACCGCTGCCGGCGTTTGCCTGGACAACCTGGCGCTGACCGGAAACGACACGGTGCTGGTGCGCGGCGGCACGTCGGCTCTCGGTATGGCCTGCATTGCCATCGCCAAGGACCAGGGATGCACCGTTGTCGCGACGACTCGCAGCCCCGACAAGGGCGCGATCCTCGAAGAGCGCACCCTGGCAGACTGCGTGGTCGTCGAAGGGGCCGACGTTGGCGCACGCATCGCCGGGGCCGTGGGGCCGGTGAATGCGGTGGTCGAGTGCGTCGGCTCGTCGGCTTCCATCGAGTCTTCGTGCGCGGCGATGCCGCAGGGGGGGCGAATGGCGCTGGTCGGCCAGCTCACCGAGACCTGGGACACCGACGCGACACCGCGCATTCCCGCGGGCGTACGCGCCCAGTGGACGCGCAGCGATCGGGTGTCGTCGCCCGGCGACGATGAGCGCATGGCGCTGATCCTGGACCGCGTTCGGTCACGGCGCTGGCGCGCCAACATTCACCAGATCTTCAGCTTCGCGGACCTGCCCGACGCCCACCGGCTCATGTCCAACAGCGGCGCGGTCGGCAAACTCGTCGTGGTGGCCGAGTAGCTCCGCCGCTACAACCGGCGCGCGGCGAACGTGTCGCACGCGTTCGGGTCGCCGGACTGCATGCCGACCCGGAACCAGCGGGCCCGCTGGGCCGAGGTGCCGTGGGAAAAGGTCTCGGGGCGCACCGTGCCGGTCGCGTCGCGCTGGAGCTTGTCGTCGCCGATGGCGGCGGCGGCGGTCAGCGCTTCCTCGATGTCGCCGGCTTCGAGCAGCCCGTCGCGTTGGGCCACGCTCGCCCACACGCCGGAGTAGCAGTCGGCCTGGAGCTCCAGGCGCACGGAAAGGCCGCCGTCACCGGACTGCTGATCGCGCGGCGCGCGCGCTACGCGGGCGTTCGCACCGGTGAGGTTCTGCACGTGGTGACCGATTTCGTGGGCGATGACGTAGGCCGCGGCAAAGTCGCCCGGAGCCCCGAGCTGCCGGGACAGCTGCTCGAAGAAGCTCAAGTCGAGATAGGCGGTCGAGTCGGCCGGGCAGTAAAAGGGGCCGGTGGCCGACTTGCCGAGGCCGCAGGCGGTGCTGGTCCGGCCGCGGTACAGCACGAGCTTGGCGCGCCGGTAGCCGGGCATCAGAGTGGTCCACGCGTCTTGCGTGTGGTCGAGAACCGACGAGACGAAGCCGACCTGAGCCGACTCGGCGTCGTTTTGAACACCGGTGCCGCCGATCGGGGCCGACGCCGAGCGCGGCCCCTGGCTACCGAGGCCGCCGACGGCAAAGTACAGGGCGACGGCAACGGCCACGCCGGCCCAACCGAACTTGGACTTGATCAGCGAGACGGCTCCGAGCAGCGCGTGACTCGGCACGCCTCCGGCTCCTCGTCCGCCGCCGCCGCCGCGGCGATCGATAAGGTCTGTGGATCGGTGCTCGGGATCGAATTTCATCGCTGGGGGCGACGTTACCCCCAATCGCTGGGTCTACGGGCCAACAACAGCGCGGCGGCGGCGTCGCACGGCCACGAACAGCGCGACCAGGCCGCCCAGCCACGCGGATTTACTGCTGCGGGCGGCGGCGCAACCGCCGCCGTTTGGCGACGGATCCGGAGCGGGCGGCGCCGTCTCGTCGACGATGCAGGTGCTGGTGCACCCGCTGCCCGCCATGCCGTTGTCGGCCGCCTCGTCGCACTGCTCGCCCGCATCGACGACGCCGTTGCCGCAGGTCGGCAGCGCGCAGTTGGTTAGACAGGGCGCGCCGGCGCTGTTGGAGTTGTCGCTGCCGGCGTCGCAGGTCTCGGTCGAGTCGACGACGCCGTCGCCGCAAAAGGCGAGGGTGCAGCTGCTCCGGCACGCGTTGGGCGACGCGTCGGAGTTGCCCGCGCCGTCGTCGCACTCTTCCACTTCGTCGAGCACGATCCCGTCGCCGCAGGTGGCGGCTTCGCAGGTGCTGAGGCAGTCGTCGCTATCGCTGTCGTTGGCGTCGTCGCATTGCTCGACGCCGTCGTGCACGAAGCCATCGCCGCAGGTCGCTGGCTCGCAGGTGGTCGGGCAGTCGTCGGTGTCGTCGTCGTTGCCGTCGTCGCACAGCTCGGTCCCGGTGCCCTCGTCGTTTACGATGCCGTCGCCGCAGGTGGCCAGCACGCAGGTGGTGAGGCAGTCGTCGTTGTCGCTGTCGTTGCCGTCGTCGCATTCCTCGCCCGGGTCGACGATGCCGTCGCCGCAGACTGTGCGGATGTCGCCGAACGTGTCGGGGTTCGAGGTCGACGCCGAGTTGCCTTCGAACCGGCCGCTAAAGAACACAATGGTGCCTTCCCGCGCAAAGATACCGGCCGCGAGTCCCTGGCCAACCTGGCCCGCGTCGCCCGCGCCGGCGCCGAAACCGCCGGCCCCGCCGGTGGCGGCATTGTTGGTGACCGTGCCCGTGACGATGAGTATGACCCCGCCGTTTTGCGCGTAGATGGCGCCGCCCAGGCCGCCGCCGCCGCCGCCGCCGCCGCGTCCGGGATCGCCGGTCGACGCCCCGCCGCCGCCCCCGAAGGCACCACCGGCTGCCCCGGCGATCGCCGCACCGCTTGCCCCGCCGCCGCCACCGGATGCAAACCCGCCGCTGCCCGGGGCCAGGCCACCGCCGGCAACGGTGCCGCCTCCGCCGCCGACGCCCGTCGCGCCGCCGTCCCCGCCGCGGCCCTCGAAGCTGCCGCCGCCCGCCAGGCTGATGTCGTCGCCGAGGGCGCCGTGGCCACCGTCGCCGCCGCGGGCCACGTTGCCCGAGAACTGAGTGCCGACCGATGCCACCGCACCGCCGTCGTTGAACAGGCCGCCGCCGGCTCCGCCGCCCCCGCCGCTGCCACTGCCGCTGCCCTGAAAGCCGTTGCCACCGCGAGCCGCGTTTCGGAGGATGAAGGTGCCGACGAGCTCGAGGCTGGCCCCTTGCGTGTTGAAAACGCCGCCACCTCCGCCGCCAGGAGCGCCGCCGACGGCGCTGTACTCGGGGCTCTGGCCGAGCGCTTGATTGTCGCTCACCACGACTCGTCGGAGCGACAGAGTGCCCGCGTTGAGAACGCCGCCGCCAAAGTCGGCGACGCCGTCAGCCAGGGTCAGATCGGAAACGATGGCGCGGGCTCGACTGGTCACGGTGACGACCCGGTTGGGCAACCCGGCGGCGCTGATGACGGTGGTCGCCGCGTCGGCGCCGCGCAGCTCGAGGGTCGAGTCGATAACCAGGCTGCCTGCGCTTTCGTCGGTCAGCGTGTGGGTGCCCGCCGGCACGTTGATAACGTCGGTACCCGCGCCCGCGGCGCAGCCATCGACCGGAGCATCGAGGTTGGCGGCCTCGATTGCTTCGCGGATGGAGCACTGGCCATCGGCAACTCCGTCGGTCGTGGTCGTGACTTGAATGGTCGCGGCGGCGGCGGTTGCGTTGAGCATCGCGACCAGTGCCGTGCCGAAAACCAACGCGACAGGTCCGCGTAAGGAACTCGAGCGGAACATGGAACTCCAAGTGTCCGTCCGATTCGGGGCCCTTACAATGGATGATTGTAGGAGCCCCAGCCACGCTGTACGCGGCGGTGGCAGCTTTTGAAGCCGCGCGAACCAAACGTTGGTCACAACGTGCGACGCGGTGCGGCGTTTTCTACCTTACCGCCGCGCCTCGAACTGCGGTGCCGGTAGCGTCGGTGACGCCCGCGACGGGCACTTTGGGTGCGATCGGCGCGCACTCGGAGCGAACCGCGGTTGCCGCCGGGGCTTTGCTCGGCTGGGGCGGGCGTTTGCCGAGTTGCACCGAGACCAGTCCGATTCGGGTCACGTCGCCGCGACCTTGGTTACGTCGGCTGCCGGGCTAGTCGTCGTCGTCGTCGTAATCGTCGTAATCGTCGTCGTCGTCGTCGTCGTAATCGTCGTCGTCGTCGTCGTAATCGTCGTCGTCGACTTCGACCTCGAGCACTTCACCGGTGAAGGCGTGAACCTCCACCTCGATCAGCTGCGTGGCGTCGCGAACGAAAAAGACCACCTCGTAGGCGGGCGGATCGTCGTCGTCTTCGAGCTCGAGCTCGGCCTCGACGGCCATGCCGTCGGGCACCTCGGCCTGGGCGATCGTAACGGCGTCGATCAGCGAGATCATGTCGGGCACGTTGGCGCTCGTCAGCGCGCTTCGCTGGCCGTCGGACGTTGCGCTGCAGGCGGCTACCAGCAGCAGCAAGAGCGCTGCGCAGGCGAGATGAGCGTTTCGAGTCTTGTCCATGAAGTGTTCTCCGCGTTTTCGCGCGCCGATTGTAGCCCGCTGCGGCGCGCGGGCCTGGTTCGCACCCGATGTTTCCGCCGTACGCTCCGTCGCTATTTTCGCGGCAAAGCGTCGAAGAATCGCCGGCGAAGGAGCGGGGTTGGGCGCGATTCGGGTAGCCTCCCCGACATGACCGCGCAGCGCGAGTTCGACATCGTTCTTTGGGGCGCCACCGGCTTCACCGGCCGACTGGTTGCCGAGTACCTGATGGCCGCGCCGTCGGCCGACGGCGTGCGATGGGCGATGGCGGGGCGCAACCCGGACAAACTCGACGGCATCGCGCGGGAGCTCGGCATCGGTAGCGAGGTCGGCCGCATCGTCGCCAACGCCGACGATCTGGATTCCCTGGTGGCGCTGGCTCGCCGCGCCCGGGTCGTGTGCTCGACCGTCGGTCCCTACGCCCAGTACGGCAGCAAGCTCGTCGCTGCCTGCGTCGCCGAGAAGACCCACTACTGCGACCTCACCGGCGAGGTGCCGTGGATTCGCGACATGATCGATGCCCATCACGAGGACGCCCGATCCAGCGGAACACGCATCGTGAACTGCTGCGGGTTCGACTCGATCCCGAGCGACCTCGGCGTGTTCATGATGCACAGCGCGATGGAAGCGCGGGGCGTTGCGCTGGCGCAGGTCGACGCGCTGGCCGGGGAGTCCAGCGGCAGTTTTTCCGGTGGAACCGTGGCGTCGCTGCTCGGCGTTCTCGACCGGGCCAAGACCGACCCGGCCGTGCGCCGAACGCTAGGCAATCCGTACGGACTCAATCCCGAGGGCGAGCAGAGCGGCCCGGATGCCCCGGACGCGAAGGGCGTTGCGTACGACAAACGGCTTCGGTCGTGGACGGCTCCGTTCGTCATGAGCGCCATCAACACGCGCATCGTGCGCCGGTCGAACGCCCTGCTCGACTACCGCTACGGCCGCGAGTTCCGCTACACCGAGCGCCAAAGCCTCGGCAAGGGAGCCAAAGGGCTCGCCCGCGCCGGCGGACTGACGGGGGCGCTCGCTGGCTTCATGACCGCGGCGAGCATCGACGCGGTTCGCCCGTGGCTCGAGTCCAAGCTGCCGAGTCCCGGAGAGGGGCCCAGTCGAGAAAAGCGCGAGCGCGGTTTCTTCGTGATGCGCCACATCGCGGAGTCGACCGGCGCGGACTCGGTGCGCCTCATCGGCAAGGTCGCCCACGACAAGGATCCCGGCTACGGATCGACGTCGGTGATGCTGGCCGAGTCTGCTCTGTGCCTGGCCAAGGACGAGCTTCGCTCGCCGGGAGGTGTTCTCACGCCTGCGTCGGCCATGGGCCAGGCGCTGATCGATCGTCTGCGCGCTGCCGGCATGACCTTTGAGGTCGCCGAGCAGGCGTAAACTAAGCTAAGCCACGTAAACCAGACTGCGGACGCCGTCGAGCACCCGCTTGCGCAGCCTTGGCACCTGGGCCAGTTGTTCGACGTCGGCAAACGGCCGGGCGCCGATGATGCGCTTGGCGAGTTTGACGCCAATGCCGGGCAGGGCCGTGAGCTCGCGAAGCGAGGCCTGGTTGAGGTCCACCCCGGTTCGAGGCTCCGGCGCGGGCTCGGGCTGGGAGCGGAGCGGCTCGTCGGCGAGAATCCAGCCGTCGTCGATCTCCTGCATGCTCGGGGTGGGGCGAAGGTTGGCTCGGCGAACTGCCATGGCAGTCCTCGGACTACCGCCTCCGCGCATGCAAAGTCGCCGAGCGCCGGTCAGCAAACGCTAACAGCGGGTGTAAACGCGACGCATCGACCAAGCGTCGACGGGTAGTTGCACGGCAAGCAATGAGGTCGAGGCGCGGAAGGCGCCCGCCGCGCCGCGCTCGCGAGCCGCCCGGAACACGCGTTCGTCGACGTCGCTTGAACAGTCGTCACCGCGGCGATCGACTCCCGGCGGCCGCCGACGGGCACCGGGCGACGGGCCTCGTCGCCCCCATGGCGCGATGAGGGCTCACTGCACCAAGAACGCGTATTCAAGCCCGAATATGGGGCCTAACAGTCGATCTTCTCCGCCCAACCTGTGACCGATACTACGGTCAGCGAAGGCGGAACGTGGGCAAGAATGCGACCTCTCGGCAACGTTTTCGAGGAGGTGCGTATGCAGACCAGCAAAACCTCCGGTTCTGGAGGCGAGGTGCCGCCCGAGTCCTTCGGGCCGTACCTGGTGTTCGAGCGCCTGGGCATCGGCGGCATGGCGACGGTGCATCGCGCCGTCGAGCGCGGCATCGAGGGCCTGGAGCGCACGGTTGCGCTCAAGCGCCTGCTGCCGCATCTGGCCGAGGACGAGAGCTTTGTGCGCTCGTTCGTGCGCGAGGCGAAGCTGGCCTCGCTGCTCCAGCACGTGAACGTGGCGCAGATTTACACGCTCGGCCGGATTGGCAGCGACTACTTCATCTCCATGGAGCTCGTGTCCGGGCACGACCTTCGCCAGGTCTTGCGGCGAGCCCGCCAGGTCGTCGGCCCGCCGCCGGTGGCCATCACGGTCGCGTTGCTCACTCAGCTTTGCGACGCCCTGGATCACGCGCACAGCCGCACCGACGAACACGGTCGCCCCCTTGGCATTGTTCACCGCGACGTGTCGCCGTCGAACCTGCTGCTCACGGAGACGGGACACCTCAAGGTCATCGACTTCGGCATCGCCCGCGCGCAGGTTTCTCAGCTGTCGACGCGGACCGGTCGCATCAAGGGCAAGCTCGCCTACATGGCGCCCGAGGCGGTCGTTGGCCAGCCCATCGACCATCGGGCCGATCTGTTTGCCGTTGGCGTGGTGGCCCACGAGCTGCTCACGGCGACTCCCTTGTTCGCCGGCGAAAACGACTACCAGACCATCACCAATGTTCAACAGCTCGACGCGCCCCCGGCCTCCGCGGGCAACGAGCGCGTGCCCCCCGCCCTCGACGCCATCGTTGCGCGCGCCCTGGCGAAAGACCCGGCGGACCGCTGGGACAGCGCCCGAGCACTGGGCGAAGCGCTGCACGAGCTCGCCGTCGCCGAAGGCTACAACGCGCGCAATCGCGACGTCGTGAGCTGGATGGATTGGGCGATGGGCTTGCGGATCGGGACCGGCAGCGGGCGGGGCGCGCCGGTATCGGGCTCGGTGCCCCCGGCGCTCGGCAGCGCGCCGTTGATCGCGGAAGTGGGGGTCGCCGACTACGCCGATTTCGAGATTCGCGAAACGCCGAACGAGCGCAGGCCGGCCACGGCGTCGGTGGTTGCCGCGTTGCCGCTGCCGGCACCGCCCCACGAAGGCTTCGAAGCGAGCCCCGCGTCGTTCGCCGAGCCGGCTTCCGGCCCGCACACTCGACCCGATAGCCTGCCCGCCGTCCACACCGGGCGGATGGAGCGCACGGGGGGCGAGTCTTTGGCACCCCCGCCCGCCGCCGCGAGCGCGACGGCTCCGGCCGAGCGGGTCGAGCCTTCGTACGTCGCCGGCAAACAGAAGCCGCCGCTGGTCGGAGCCTCGATCCTGTCGCGCGAAATCCCCGGCGCCCGACCGTCGGTGCGTCGGCTTGCGCTGGCTGTCGCCGGCGGTGCTGTGCTCGTCGCGGCGGTCGCCCTGTGGTTGCTTCGGCCCCAGCCTCCCGCCGGCGCCGTGTTGCAGTTCGACGTCGAACCCGCGGACGCGCAGATTCTCATCGACGGCGAGGTGCGGACCGGCCTCGGCCCCTTGACCGTCGAGGCGGGCAGCCACCGGGTCGAGATTCGCCGGCCCGGTTACAACAGCTACGTTCGGACTCTGAACGTATCGTCTGGCTCGACCCAATCGATGCGGGTGGTCTTGGACCAGCGCAAGGACTCTCGCGCGCGCCTGCACATGATCGTTCGCGAGGGGATCGACCTGCGCATCGACGGAACGCTCGCATCACCGTCGGCCCCCATCGCCCTCGACGCCGGGTCGCACCGCCTCGAGTTGTTCGCCGGCGACGAGCGCCTGTGGTCCCACGATCTCGATGCCGCGGCCGGAACCAGGTACGAGTTCAGTCCCGATCTCGATCGCCAGCTCCGCGAGCTCGACAAACGTCGCGGGCGACGGGAACGTCGCAGCGCCGCCGCCCGGGCGCGGTTTCAGCCTCGCGACCGAGACCGCAAGCCGGCTGCCGGTGCCGTCGAAACGAAGGCCGCGGCAGACGCGTCCGGGGCGCCCTCGATCAACGCGCCGGCCGCCGACGTAGCCAAGGGGGTAGACAAGCCCGGCCGCCGCGCGGCGGACCCGGAGGTGGTCGAGGCGGCGCCGCCCCCGCCGCCGAAGCAAGTACCCCGCGCTCCGGCCGATGCTGCACCGCCGCGCGCGCCGACCCGAAGCACCCCGGCTCCCCGGGCAACCAGGCCGGCGACGGCCCGCACGGCCACCATCAGCTCGAAGGCCGTGCGGCGAAGAAGTGGCACGCTGCCGGCGCTTCGGACCCGCTCGGGCCTGGACGACGTGCGGCACGTCAGAGCCAAGCTGTGCATCGATGTCGACGGGCGCGTCACGACCGCCGAGATCCTGTCGGACTTTCCCAAGGACGCGGCAAAGACCTTCGTCAAGGCCATGAAGACCTGGCGCTACACCCCCTACCGCGAGCGCGGCGAGGCGCGGCCCGCGTGCTTCGGGGTTGGCTTTGCGATCGATTTTCGCGCGCGCTAGGCGCGTCGGCCGCGGGGGCGTGACATCGGGCTCCGGCAGGCGCTCTTAGCTGCGCCGCTCGAGCCAGTACGCAACGTAGCCGTGCCCGGCGTACGAAACGAGGGCCAGGGCGGCCACCTCGCTGGCGCTCTCGGGGGGCGGCCCCAGCGTCAGTCCGATGAACAGCGAGCTGGCGATAACGCCGTAGGCGACGAACGGCCCGCGATTCGCGGGTCGGTTTGCCATCAGATGGCCGGCCAGCCCGGCGAGCAGGGCGCCGGCTTCGAGCGCGAACACCACCGGAAGGGGACTGCGCCACAGCCCCAGTCCCAGCTTGTACTGGTCGCCCACCAGCGGCAGGTCGGACACGTGAACGAGCCAGTCGATCGGCCAGTGCGAGAGCGCCACGGCGCCCACGGCCAGGGCCGAGCCGCCCCACCGCTTCTGCCCGACCGCGCGGTACAGGCCGGCCGCGACCACCGCCCACACGATTGCCGACACAAGCGCGTGGCTGAAGGGCATGTACGTGAAGACCAGGTCGTTGGCCGGAGTGAAGCCTTCGACGATGCTCATGGTTTCGATGCCGAGCAGCACGAGCACTGCCCAGACGATGTCGAGCAGCTGGGCGGCGACGAACAGCACCCAAAGGGGGATGCGATTGTCGACCGCTTTGCCGGCAAAGCTGGCTCCGTAGTGACCGATGAACATGACGACGAGGGACGCGGCGAGCGTCGCCGCCGCATCCTGCCACAGGCGGCCCGCGGAATCGCCGCTCGGGTGCGCCGGCTCGACGGGCTCGGCCGGTAACCCGTCGGTTAGAGTCGTTTGGAGACGTCGCTTGCCGCGGCCAGGTACAGCTTGTCGCCGGTTCGGCGGTGGGCGCGCAAGCAGGCTTCGACGAGCTTGATGACGTGCTCGTCGCCGTTTTCGAGCGCGGCCGCGGGCAGGGCGGTCGCCGGCGTCAAGGCGGCGCCGCGCCCAACGCGGTCGAGGTTCACGGCGGGCGGTGAAAACGACGCGTGCAGGGCGGCGACCACCTGCCAGGCGTAGCGGGCCGCCCGTCGCTGGTCGGCAGGCGATAGATAGCGGGCCAAGGCCAGAGTGGTCGTCGGCGCCGTCACGGCGTGGCACCAGGCGATGGTGCGCCCGCCGGCGTTGGCCAGATACAGGCGACTGCCGAGCTCGATCAGATCGTGGAGGAACCCGACCACGTCGTCTCCCGGGGAGGCCAGGTCGATGACCCGGGCGAACGTGCCCTGCTTGTGCAGGCGTGCGAACGAGTCGCCAATACCGCGCCCGCGCAGAGAGCGCGCCAGCGGCGGGACGTCGCGAAGGGCGACCGACGGCAGCCGCTGCATCGGTTGGTCCGATGGCGTTCCGGGCAGCGGCTGGTACCAGGCCGCCCACAGCCCGAGAGCATCCGCGACTTCGGTCTGGCGCTCGGGCGTGTCTTTGCGTTCGAGCGCCCGCGCGGCGTGGCCCGTGCGGATGAGTCCGTGGGCGGCGCCCCCCGGCGCGCCGGGCAGAAGCCGTGGCAACCACTGTCGCAGCATCGGGCGCCAGCCGAGCCGGGCCAGCTGGTTGCGAAACGTGACCGACCAGCGGTTGGGATCGCGCTCGCGTCCCAGCGCAGCTCGCGGCCGAGACAGCGGTGTTGCCGGGCGCTTCGGCTCCAGGGTTCGGCGCCGGTCGTACCCTTCGAGCCAGGCTGGAAAGGCGCGGCTGAGACCGAGCACCGACAGCGCCTCGGCGACCATCGGGGCGTGGCTGATGCCGCCGTCGCGAACGGCGCCCGGGGCGTACGGCTCGAGCAGTCGATAGGAGTCGTCGAGATCGTGGCGCCGGGGCGCCGCGGTCGAACGGTCGGCGCACGCGATGACCGCCGAACTGGCGACGCCGGCGACGAAGGTCCGGCGGCCTAGTGACCTGGAATCGCCCACGCGTCGACGCTAGGGCGACGCGCCGAGCTCGGCAAGCGAAACCGATGGAGCGTCGCGTATCGGCGCGGACCGGGCCGGGAGGGCCAGGACTAGTTGCCCGCCACGCCGCGCTCGGCATGGGCCTTGAGCCCCTGGCAGAACTGCTGGAACGCCTCGGTCATATCCGGCAGGGAACCACCGATGAGCTTGAGCATCGGGCCGGAGAACACTTCGCGCAGTTCGAACGCGGTCGAGTCTCCCGCTTGCCGCATCGTGAAGGTCCGCACGCCCTTGAAAAGCCCGAAGGGCATGCCGCCCTGCCACGTCATGCGGCGGTTTTCGTCGAGCTCGGTGACCTTGACCTTGAACCCCCGCCCGGGGCTCAGCTTGCTAAAGGCCTTCAGGGTGTTGCCTAGGCCCAGCTCGCCTTCGATCTTGTCGCAAAACGGGTCCCAGTCGGGATATGCCGGCGTGTCGACGAGGATGCTCCAGATGGCCTCGGGCGGGGCGGCGATCGTGGTGGTTGCGGTGAACTCTTTCATTGGGCCTCTCGGTGTTGCGATGCGAGGTGTTCGAACGCGGGCAGAACTTGTTGCCAGGCGCGCTCGAACCGTTTTGCTCGGGTTGGCCACTGCTCGCCCAGCTCGCTGTCACCTTCGGTGTGAACGATATCGACGACCGTTGCGTCATCGCTGGCGGTGAAGCGAACCTCCACCCGGGTCGGCAGGTCGATGGCGCCCGGGTACCAGGTGTAGACGAGCCGCGACGGCGGCTCCCAGACGACGACTTCGCCCAGCTTCTTTTCCTCGCCGGCGTCGCTGCGCTCGTACAGGCGCCCGCCCGGCCGCCCCTCGATGCGGAGGGTCGAGTTGGCGAGCAGGCGGTGGCTCTTTGGCCACCAGGAATCGATGCCGGCGGTGAAGGTGGCAAAGGCGTGCTCGGCAGAGCAGCGCACGCGGACCTGTTTGCGGATCGGCTCGCTCATGGTGACGACTCGTCGGGCGCGGTGGTGTCGGCGACCATGGCGAAGCGCGCGAGGGCGCTGTCCCAAAACGAGTTCAGCCAGTCGCGCGCGGCGTCGAAGCCGGCGGGGCACAGCCGAAACACGTTGCGGCTGCCGCGCTTGTCGAACGTGACGAGTTCGGCGCCCGCCAAAAGCCGCAGATGCTTGGACACCGCGGGCCGGCTGATCGGCAGCTGCTCGGCCAGCTCGCCCACAGCGCTGGGTCGCGCGGCGAGCATTCCGAGAATCTGCCGGCGGACCGGATTGCCCAGGGCGTCGAGGGCAAGGTCCCGATGACTTTCAACTGGTTGCGTCAACGCGTAGCTTCAAGGTTACCGTAACTTCAAAGTTACTACCGGCCCGTCGCTTTGGTCAACGAGTTTTCGGATTGCCGCGCCAGGGCCCGCGCCCGCGCAGACGGCGGTCGCAAAAAAATCGGCCGCTTACAAAAGGCACTGCGTGGTCCACGGTGCCTAAGGCAAGCGCTGCCCCTCGAGATGGCCAGATTCTGCGGGTCGCGTGTCTCTTATGTGTCGCCAGCCAGCTGGATGGCGACACGGAAACCGGCAGAGGAGTGTTTCATGAGACGAATTGCCGATCGGGTCGCGCCACTCGCATTCTCAACGGTGCTCTTACTGACGACGTTTGTCGCAGGCTGCGCATCTTCCCAAAGCGGGCCGGTGACCGGCCGCGGCCTGATACCAACCGCCGCGGTGCAGCTCAACCCGGAGGCCAAGGTCCTTGAGATGATCCAAGCGGGGCCAGCTCCATTTGTCGACGTGCTGACCAGAATCTCCTTAGAGCGGCGACTGCGAACCGTCGTTCGGTATTGCACCGATAGTCGAGGCGCTGTGGTGTATTCCGAGATTGAGAAGTCGTCTCGCAACCGGACCTTTGACGAACAGGTCCGCGACTATTTCGCCCAGGCCAGTTTTGAACCGTTTGTCGAAGACGGCGTTCCGCGGCCAGCTTGCACGTCGTCGGAGCTAACGTTCAAAGAGCCCCCTCGCGGCGCCATCGGGGGCGCGAGGGGGACGAGCTTCGCGACACGCACCACTTCGTACCTGCCAGATTGCAGGGCGTTCCAGGTCGTGGGCAACAAGGTCGTGTGCGGCCGACAAGGAACCGCCAGTCAGGAGGCGATCGACGGCGGCATCAATGACAAGTTGGTCTCACCGGGGAGCGGAGAAGGCTTCGGGACCGGGCCGTAGTCACCTGCCTAGACCTACTTTCTCCCGGTGCTGCTCTCTTCGACGGCGAGGTCGAACACCTTGTAGTTGCCCTCGCCGGCTCTTGCACCGCAACCGAGGTGACTCGATCTACTCGCCGCTGGCGGCGGGCAAGATTTCGATGACCCGGCCGCACGTATTTTCGTATTCGGCTTCGAGCCTGTTCGCTCCGACCCAGGTCATGCACGACCAGAGCACGTGCCGGTCGCCGTCTTTTGCCGTCGCGTACACGGTCCGAACCGGGGCCTTGCGGGCCCTGGCCTGGACCAGAACGCAGTCGGTCTCTTCGCCGGCCACGCGGCAGCGAAAGTCGTACACCTCAGACGCCTTCATTTGCTTGTCGTAGGCGACCTGTTTGCCGAGCTGAGCTTTCAGCTGAATCGGGTCGTCGTAGCCGAACCAGCGCATGTGCCCGTAGGGGCACTTGAGCGCGTGGTGGCTGATGGCCCAGCACGAGTCGACCACGGGAACCGGGGCGCCAAATGGATGCATGAGAGCGTCGTTTGCCTTCGGCGCGTCCGGCAGCTTGCCGGTCTTGTGGGCGTCGGCGATCATGCGCCGGCAGGCCCGGTCGCTTTCGGCATCGCCCACGAAGCTTTTGCAGGTGATCGTGCCGGTCTTGGACGGGTCTTGCGTTGGGACCATCAGCAGGTAGTAGTTGCTGCTGATCGAGCGCATTACCCAGGCTCGGCCGCTGGGCACGCCGTCAATGTTCGCCAGATCGTGGCGACCGGCCTCAGTCACCATGGTTTGGTACTCGTCGAGTGAGTGGTCCTCGAGCGTCGACTTCACCACCGCCTTCGGGCACGACAGGCGTTTGTCGAACCACTCGCAGCCCGACCAGATTGCCTCGCCGGCGGTGGCCTCTTGCCGGGCGGCGGCCACGCTGGTCGACGAGCCCGCTTTCGCCTTGGGGGATTCTTTCACCGGGCCGCCGCAGGACACCAGCAGCGCGAAACAAGCAAGAGGCAGCGTCTTCACGAACGCGAGTATTGAAAGACCCGGGGGACTGTTCGCAAGCGTTCGTCGCGGCCGCGGAGCGAACCGAACCACTATGGGCCAACGCGCCCGGTGCGACCGTCCGGTCGAAGTGGACTGCCGCGCCCGATCGGGAGCGCTCGCGTGGTTGAATGCTGGCTGTGGGTGGAAAGGCCAGGCTGTCGTTGCTCGGGCTTCAGCGAGAGATCGCGGCGTGTCGCATATGCGCTGAGTCGCTGCCGCTCGGCCCGCGACCGGTTGTGCAGTTTGCCGCGACTTCTCGCATCGCGATCGTCGGGCAGGCGCCCGGTACCCGGGTGCACGCGAGCGGCGTGCCCTGGGAGGACGACTCGGGCGATCACCTGCGCGAGTGGTTGGGCGTCGATCGAGCGCAGTTCTATGACCCATCGGTGTTCGCGCTGGTGCCGATGGGCTTTTGCTACCCGGGCAAAGCGGCCGGAGGCGATGCGCCACCCCGTCCCGAGTGTGCGCCCCAGTGGCACGAGCCGGTGCTGCGCAGTCTGGTTGGCCAGCCGCTGCTGCTGTTGGCGGGGCAGTACGCCCAGCGCTACTACCTCGGCCGCGAGCGCAAAGCCACGCTGACCGCGACCGTGCAGGCGTTCGAGGACTACCTGCCGCGCTTTTTGCCCGTCCCTCATCCGAGCTGGCGCTCCAAACTATGGATGGCGAAGAACGCCTGGTTTGCAGAGCGGCTGCTGCCGCGCCTTCGCGCCCTGGTGCAAGAAGCCCTGGCGGCCTAGTGACCTGGAACAGGTATTCGTCGGAGAACTCTCCGGTCCCCTCCACGCGCTACCGTCGTTGCTCGTTGGCCACTTGGGCCCACCAAACTCCCTTCTCGCGCCTCGCCATCACGCGGATGGGCCGCGGACATTCCCAACAACACCTGTTCCAGGTCACTAGGCGTTCGCGATCGCGAACGCCGGCACGAAAAAAAGCGCAGGCGTCCGGTTGTGCCGGACACCTGCGCTCTAGAGCGGTTGCTCTTTTGCGGATCGGGTAGAGCGGGGCCTAGACGGGCGGGCCGCAGATGCCCTGGGTGCCCTGGATCGGGATGCACGCGGTGCCGGTCGGGCAGTCCGGGGCCTGGTCGGTGTCGCAAAGGACGGCGCAGGAGAAGCCGTCCGGGCTTCCCAGGGCGCACAGCGGCACGCCGGGGCCGGGGAACATGTTCGAGCAGGTGGTCTGGTCCATCTGGCCTTCGCAGGGAATGGTGCAGAACGAGCCGGTGATCTGGGCCGGCGGGGTGTTCGGATCCATGTCGTCGTCCAGCGTCACGCTGATGCACTGCTCGCCGTTCGGGCAGGTGCCGTCGGGGCAGGGCACGCCGAGGTTCTGGGCGCCCACGTCGTTGTCGCCATCGCCGTCGCCGTCGCCGCCCGTGGTGGTGTCGCCGTCGCCGTCGCCGCCCGTGGTGGTGTCGCCGTCGCCGTCGCCGCCGGTGGTGTCGCCGTCGCCGTCGCCGCCGGTGGTGTCGCCGTCGCCGTCACCGCCCGTGGTGTCGGACGGGGTGTTGGGGTCGTCTTCGGTGGTGGTGTCGTCGTCGCCGCAGGCGGCTACGACGAGCAGGAGACCAAGAAAGAGAGCGGATACAAATCGTGACATGGGGTCCTCTGCAGGTTGGAAAGGATCGTGTGCAGGGGCGCACCCTACGCGCGGTATCCGGGTTCGTATACGCGGGGACGTCACCGAAGCGCTGACATCTCGACACAGGTTTGCGAGTCGGTGACCGGCGCCGGCCCTCGCGTACCGCGTTGCGGGTACTCGCAACGTTGCAACGCGCGCGTTGTATCGACGGCGAAACGGTGGCTACGTGCGCGATTCCCCGTCGCGAATCGGTGTTCGTTCGACGCGTGGCAAGACCGCCACAGGGTTGCGGCCGCGTGTCGGCTCGGCCGGTACGGTCGTCAGTGCCGCGCCGCGCCGCGCCGTCGCCGGCCAACGAGCCCGAGCGCGAGCATGGCGATCACCGCGCTGCCAGGAGGTGCCGAGGGCGCCTGCGCGACTCGGCAGCCACCGGCGTCCGAGGTGTCGGGGGCGGTCTCGGGCGGCGCTCGATCGGCAGCGGCGGCCACGGCGGCGGCCGCGTCGATCCGCCCGCAGCCGTACGAGCGGCTGCGCCCGTGGGCGTCCCACGAAGCGTCGGGGGCGTCGCGCACGGCGGTTTCGCAGGCGATCTGGCGGGCCTCTTCGGCGGTGAGCTCGGGGTTGACCGCAAACATGAGCGCGAACACGCCGCTCACCGCCGACGCCGCGGCCGAGGTGCCCGTGGCCCGGTGCCAGTAGTCACTGCCGTTGTCGTAGCCCAGCACGCCCTGGACGTCGGTCGTCCACAGGCCACCGGCACCGTCGAGCGCACCGGACGGGCCCAGCAGGTCCAGGGCATCTCCGGTGTTGCTGTAGGGCCTTCGCAGGCCGCGATCATCGTGCGCGCCAACCACCACCAGACGGTCGTCCGCGAGCAGCTCGTTGAGGGCGAGGTCGCAGCCGCCATTGCCGGCGCTAAAGACCACGACGGCCCCGAGGCCGTCGCGGCCTCGAGTTTCGGCGTAGTCGATGGCCTCGGCCAGCGACTCGGCCAGCGCCACCGGTTCACAGTCGGGGCCCGTGAAGCCCCAGGCGTTGGAAATGACGCCAGCGCCCCGGTTGACCGCGTAGTCGATGGCGCGCGCTGCGGTGGCCGGGCTGGCGGCGCGACCCACGATCTTCACGGGCAGTACGGTTGCGCTCGGGGCTACGCCGGCAATGCCGAGTCCATTGTCGCCGCGGCCGGCAGCGACGCCGGCCATCGACGTACCGTGGGGGTAGTCGTCGTCGACCAGATCGGGCCCGGGGTCGCTGTCGTCGCTGCCGAAGTCGAAACCGGCGGCGATTTCGAGATCGGGGTGGTCGAGGTCGATGCCGGTATCGACGATCGCGATCAGTTGTCCCTCGCCTCGACTGAGGGGCCAGGCGCCGAGGATGTTCATGTCGACCCCGGCGACCCCGTCGAGCTGTCCCGTGTTGTTGAGGTGCCAGGCGTTGGTGAAGAGCGGGTCGTCGAGCCCCACGAAGGGCTCGTCGGCAAGCGCGAACGACGTGCCGGTCGCCAACGCGAACGCGGCGACCGGCACCAGGTGTCTGGTCACGCGTGCGACCACCACTTGTTGTTCCTCCTCAAGGTCCTGCGCCTACGGCGCCGCGTTGGCGGTCGCGTTGCCGTCGAGCTGCGACACCGGCAGGTCCTCGTCTGTCGATCGCTCGGCTTCTTTGCGCGCCCGGCGCAGCTCATCCGCCGACACGTAGCGGCCGATTTCCTTTTTCACGCTCGCGTCGTACTCGGCGGTGTACCAGCGGGCCAGCTCGCTGCGCAGCTCGGGGCTGCTGGCTGCGCGACGTCCGAGGAGGTGCGTCGCCGCGAGGCGCTGATACCTGGTCGCTGTGGGCGCGAGATTCACCAGTGCCAGCTCGACGTCGGCGTCGGTTACGGTGAAGTCGCCTGTCTTCGCAAGTCTGGCGAGTCGCTCGGTATGGCGCACGTCGTGAAGCTCGCTGAGCATAGACAACACCTGGCTGGGAGACGGTGCCGCGCCCATTCGCTCGAGCACGACCATGGCGTGTACCCGCAAGGTCGGGTCGTTGCCCGGTGCCGTGAAGCGCTGCACGTCGTCGAGAAGATCCACGTGGCGGCTGTTGCCCAGGCTGGAAAGCAGGGTGAGCTGCAGCCGCTTGTCGGTAGCCTCGGCAATTGCGGTGGCCAGGTAGTCGCGAACCTCGGCCTCGAGCTCGAGCGGCATGCGACCGAAGCCGACCAGCGCGCCGAGGGCCGCGAACGACGTGTGCTTTGCCCGGTCGGTGATGGCGGCGTTCGCAGCGAGGTGCGTGAGTGCGTCCACGGTCGCGCGTGTAGGCGCAACCTGTCGGTGCGTTTGGAATGCTGCCACGGCCCGCAGTGCCGGTCCCGCGCGCTCGTCGCCGAGGATGGTTACCAGCGCCTGCTCCGCTTCGGCCGTGCCCGCATCGGTGAGCCCGAGAATGAGTGCGCCCGCGCCTTTGTCGGTGAGGCCGCCGCCCAACAGAGCTTCCGTCATGACCACCGCCAGATCCCTGCGGGCACGCAGGCCGTGAACTAGCAAGCGCCGAGCGGCGAGGCGCTCTTTGGCGCTTTCGCTGCGCAACCCGGCCGTCATCGCCTGCACGAGCCGACTCTGGTCGGCCGTGGCAAGGCCGGCCGGCGCGCGATCTGCGGCGTACGTGCGGTTGTGGCCGCGGTAGGGTTTGACGGACTGTCCTACCCAGCGGACCGAGCTCGTCGACAGGCGAGCCGGCGCGTCGGTCGCGGGGGCGGCCCGGGTCAGGACCACCTCTTCCACGGCAGTGGTCGGTGTGCCGCCACGATCGAGCAGCACCTGCCGGTCCAGCTCCAGCCGGGAAAGCCACGGCTGGCCCGGCTTCACCCAGGCGCGCAGGCGCCCGGCTTCGCGCACGCTGTCGGTCGGGTCGCCTTGCAACACCCGGGCGACGCGCCGGTCGATCACGGTACGCTCATCGGCGAGCGCTTCAGCTCGGTACGCGAAGCGGCCTTTGCCGTAGGGAAGCGGCTGCTCAGCAGTCCATGTGGTGCTGGCGTCGGTCGCACCGATGAACTCGAACGACTGCAGCTCGGACATAAGCTCGCGCTTTTTGGCGTCGGCCATCGACGGCGCCAGGCCGATGTCTTCAAAAGCGCAGTTCGGCGCCACTTTGACCAGCGCTCGTGACCAGGCGCCGCCGGGCCTGCGCTGGCTGAACTGAACCAGCGCCGAGCCGCCGGCCGTTCTGTCGAGCACCGCGAAGTCGATATCGAAGGTGGCGCGTTGGTCGATACCGGAGGTGTCTGAGGGAACACCGGCACCCAGGGCCGCGATGTCGCCGTCGAGGACGGCCCGCGTCGCGAGGGTGTAGCCGAAGCGGTCCCCCTCGCGCAGGTCGCAGCGCAAGGGCGCCGCGGTTGCGCCACTCGTAACTGGCGCGGGCGTCGCTGTCGCCTCGGAGCTTGCGGCGGGATTTCGGTTGCACGCGGCCGCGGCCAGGGCGACGGCGGAGGCCAGAGACAGTCGTAGAGTCGTTCGTCGCATGAGGAACCTCAGAAGGTGATCGAGAAGGACAGCAACGAGGCGTCCCAGGTCCAGCCGTCTTTGTTGATGAGCTTGGTCGACTTGGTGGTGCCGAGAAACTTAACCTTGAGCTTGACCTTGCCGTCGATGAGCTCGAGGTTCATGTCGACGAGGGCGGTGCTGATCGTAATGCCGACCAGGCTGCCGTTCGTGGCGACCTCGCCAATGAGGTAGTAGTCGTTGCCTATCGACAGCGACGCGAGCGGGTCGAGTTCGCCGGACAGGCTAATGCTGCAGCATCCGTCGCCTACCTGCACGCTGCCATCCATGAAGGCTTCGACCAGCGGGCCGACGTCTACCACCCCGACGACCGCCTCCAGGTTGCCGCTGCCGTTGGTCAGGTAAAACTCGCCGATGAGCGTGCCGCCGACGTCTGCGGTAAACGACGCGCATCCCTCGACCGTGATGGAAATGACCCACCAGCCGATCTTTTCGTCGACGCATTTTTCGTAGCTGGTGCCGAAGGCACTTACCCGCAGCTCAAACGCCGACTCGGTCGCCGCGCCGACGCCTTCGGAGACCCCCAGAACCGTCGCTTCGAACACGGCCTCGGAGCCGTCGGCGTTGCTGCTGTCGTGGGCATCGGCATAGATCTCGAGGCCGGCGAGGTCAAAGCTGAACTCGCCATCGAGCTCGGCGGCAAAGTAGGCGCCGGCGTAGGCGCCGTCGGTGCCGCCGGCGACTGTGTAGCCGGCGCCGAACTCGAGCTCGGTCCAATCGTCATCGCCGTACGACTTGCTAAACGAGCTCGAGCTGTTGAACACGCTGAGCCAGCCGCCACTGTGTCCGTCCCCATTCGCGATCGGCGAGCCCGGGCGCGGCCCCGGAGGCGGCGGGGGAGGACCGTCCGGATCGACGTCGGTGTTGATCTGCTGCTCGGCGACCTCGAGAGTCTGGCGGATGCAGTTGTCCTGGCCGCCGCCGAAGGCCGCGTCCTGTTCGGCAACGTCGCCATCTGCGACGACGCAGCTTTCTAGGACGAAGCCGGTGCGGTCTGCCGACAGCGCGTTACGTACCTCGTCGCAGGCCCGCTTGGGCAACAGCAGCTGCTGGGGGACCTGACGAATGTCGAGGTAGGCCATGTCGTCGACCAAGTTGTCGAAGCCGCCGGCTTCGAGTTCGTCGGGACCGACCGGTGGCGGTCCCATAGGCGCCCCCGGAAAGCGGTCTTGCACGGTGCCGTCGTTCCAGCCGGCGCGCTCGCTCTGGGCCTGCGGATTGACCAGCATGTTTATCCATTGGGCCTCGTTGCGGTCGCACCGGGTGTCGCCCGGGTCGCCGCTGTCGTCCGGGCAAAGCCGCTGAACGATGCGCACCGGGCTGGCGAGGTCATTGTCCACGTCGTCGAGTTCGAACGACGAGGGCAGCTGGCCGTACAGCGCCAGGTCGAGTCGCCCTTCGATCAGGGCGCGCCCTTTGTCCTGGACGCAAATCACGTTCCCGCCGACCTCGCTGGTGGTCAGGACGGCAACGCTGCTGTCGAGCACCATCTTGTCGATGAGAATGTTCGAGCCCGGGCTGTCGATGACCGAGATGGCGTCGCCGCAGCGATCGGTGGTGCGCTCGAAGGCGCCCACGCCAGCGACGAGCTTTCCGCAGGAGTCGCCGCGACCGGCACCCGTGAGGTCGGTCGCACCGTCTTCGCCGAAGATGACGACGTTGCCCTCGGACAAGAACGCAAAGGCGCTGTCGTTGGGCGCCTCGTCGTCGTTCTCGCCAATCGCCGGGTTGGCGGCAACGTATCGGTTCGCGCCGACCCACACGTCGTAGGGCCCTTCGCCCAGGTCGTCGGGACCGCAGTGGTCGGGTACGTACGTCTGTATGACGAAGCGTCGCGCCTCTTCGTCTTCCTCGACGGTGCCGGGGCCGCCGTAGGCGACGTTGCGGCTGCCGAGAATACAGGCGGCCGTGCGGTCGCGATTCACCAGACCGACGAAGATCGGATGGTCGAAGCCATCGGCGTCCCAGGCCATCTGCACGATGAGCGCGATGGGATGGTTCTCGGCAAAAACGCCGTCCTCGTAGAAGACCTCTTGTTCGGGGCGACTGTGCAAGATGCCCAGACCTTCGATGGCCGAGCTCGCCACGAGCGGCTCTTCGAAGGTGACCGGAGCGTCGTTCGGATCGTCGTCGGGGTCGGAATCCCCGCACGACGTCAGGACCGGCAAAGCCAGCGCCAGCGTCACAAATGGAACCAGACTGCGTTTGTTCAACATGAACTCCTCCGACCGGACGCGCTGCGCTCGGTCGCAAGACGTGCTCGTTTTGCCGCGACCGAAGGCCGCGGCGCCCCCCTTCCGCGAAACGTTCCGCGGATTCATCAACCATCGTAACGCCCGCCGCTGGCCCGCAGGGGGAGCCAAAAGGGATTCACACCTTCGATGGACCGCGGGTGTGCGCCGATGCGCGACCGGGCAGTACAAGGGCGCCTGCGTTCTACACGCAGCGTTGCTGGCGACGATGGGTCGGTTTCCTCTCGCCGACAGGTTCCGCGAAAACGGCGCGGGCCGCCGACGTTTCGCTACGCGGCAACCACGTCGGCCAGTGCGCCGAAAAGCCGCTTGGCGTCGAGAGGCTTGGACAGAATGTCGAACTCGCCGCTGTTGGCAAACGCCCGCGCCTGATCGGTGAATGTGCCGCCGCTCATGAACACGAGTTTGTCGCGCAGGGCGGGCCATCGCCGGCAAGCCTGCTGCTGGAACTCGACGCCGTCCATGCCGGGCATAACGAGGTCGCACAAGATGGCGTCGAACTCGTGACCTTGCTCGAGCAGCGCGAGCGCTTCCGCCGGGCCCGCGCAGTCGACGACCTGGTAGTCGTCGCACAAAAGGCGCTGCAGCGAGCGGCGAAGCGCGTCTTCGTCGTCGATGAGCAAGATGCGGTGTTCGGGAGTCGCGCACAACTCCGCGGCGGCGCGGCCGCGAACCGCCGCCTCGCGGTCCGAGGGGCGCGCGGCCGGCAGTCGCATCGAAAAGCAGGCTCCGAGGCCCGGGGTGCTGTTCACCGTCAGCGAACCGCCGTGTTGCGAGACGATGTCTCGGCAAATCGACAGGCCGAGTCCGGTGCCCTGGGTGCGCAGCTTGGTGGTGAAGAACGGCTCGAAGACTTTGTCGATCTTCTCCGCCGGGATTCCGGGGCCGTTGTCTTTCACGTCGACGACGACCTCGTCACCCTCGATGCGGGCGCGAATGGAGATGCGGTTGTCCGGCCCCCGGCCCATGGCGTGGCTGGCGTTGATGAGCAGGTTGATCAGTACCTGCGACAGGCGCCCCGGGTCGCCCTTGACCTCCGGAGCGTCGTGTAGCTCGACGGTGAGGGTGGCGCGATTGCGCAGCTCGTGAATGGTCATGGTGCGAGCGATCTCGACGAGCTCGCGCACCGGAACGACTCGATCGGTTTCTTCCGACGTGCGCGCCAGGGACGTCATTTCACGCACCGTTCGCGTGATGCGTTTGATGCCCTCGTGGCACTCGGTGAGCATGGCCAGGCTGTCCTCCCACACCGCGTCGTCGGCCGGGTCGCCCTGGCGTCGGCGAAGAGTCTGCAGGTTGCGCTCGAGCACTTGCAGGTTGGCCGACACGAACGCGACCGGATTGTTCACTTCGTGGGCTACGCCCGCGGCGAGCTGGCCGATGACCGCCAGGCGGTCGGCGTGTGCCAGCTGGCGCTGGTACGACGAAACCCGGGCGCGATCGCTCACGTCTCGAAGGATGGCCAGGGTGGCCGACCGTCCCTCCCAGTGCATGGGCCGCGCGTTGATCTCCACGTGCGCGGCGTCGTCGCCGGTCCCCAGCCGGGTTTGGGTCGGCGTTACCGGGTCGAGCTCGTAGGGGAACGCCCCGCCGATAAGCCGGGTGGACGGCTGACCAAGCAACCGCTCGGCCGCCGGGTTGACGAACTGCACGGTGCCGCCGTGGTCGACCAGGACCATGGCGTCGATGCTCGACTTGACGATCTCCCGGGCGCATTTGTTCCAATGCTCCCGGGCGAGAGTGGTTCGCAGGACTTCACCGAGGGCCGACGTCGCCTCGTCGGTTTTGACCACGACGTCATCGGCGCCGACTTCCAGGGCCCGCAGGCCGAGGTCGCGGTCATCGACTCCCGTGTACACGACCAGGGGTAAGTCGTGGGCGGCGACCAGCGAGGCCACCGTGTCGAGGCCCTGGGAGTCGGTGAGTCCCAGGTCGGTGACCACGATGTCGACGTCGCGTTCCTGCAAAAACTCGAGGGCCTGCGACAGCGTCGCCACGTGGTGCACGACCACTCGCGCCCAGGTCTCGCGCTGCAGCTCGCGGGTCGCGAGTACCGCGTCGCGCAAGTTGTCCTCCAGCAGCAACACGGTCACCTGCTCGACCGCACTTGTCGCGACGTTCAATTCCTCGTTGTTGACCACGCGTTCCCCCCTTCGCGGCCGATGGCGCCAAAAGCGACCAATTTGTACGGAGAGAGTAGTCCTCAGCGCGAATCTGACAAGCAAAACAGCGCTGTGGCGAACCGAGAAGGTTCTGCGCCGGGCCGGCCGCGTGCGGCGGTTTCTTCGTGGTTAACTCGGTCGCGAATTGGAGGCGGGGGGCTGGTGACGGGCAACGACACGACCGGGGCGTCGGAGGGAGAAACCGCCGACGCTAGCGGCGAGGCCGAGCGCCTTCGAGCGGAGCTCGCGGCCATCAACCGCATGATATCCCACGATTTTCGCGAGCCGGTGCGCTCGGTGCGCGGCTTTGTCGGCATTCTGAAAGAGGCGCTGGCGGCGCCGCCGCCTCACGACACGAGCGACGCGCTCGAGCTTCTGGGCTTTGTCGAGCAGGCCGCCGACCGCATGGCGGAGCTGGTCAAAGAGCTCGACGGCAAGACGCGAAAGTATCGGCAGCCCCGCCGAGCGGGGGACTCGTGAGCGGGGGCGAGATCGGCACCGATGTCCTGACCGTCTGCGACCGGGCGCCGCTGCACAACCTCGGGCAGGTTCAGCCCTTCGGTCGGCTGCTGGTCCTGTCGCCCGATTGCGACCGGGTGGTTGGTTACTCGGCCAACGCCGCCGCTGAGCTCGACGACTCGGCCGCTCGCGCGCGCTGGGCGCAGCGGCTTCGCGAGATTCTGCCGGAGCCGCTGCCCGCCCAGGCCATCGACAGCCTGCCGACGTTCGTGGAGTTTGGCGATCGGCCGTGGCAGCTCGTCGCGCACCGAGCGCCCGACGGCTTCGTGATTGTCGAACTCGAGCCCGTGGCGGACACGCCGGTGAACGAGCAGGCGCTCTACCTGCGCGGTCTCGAGCGCATTCGAGAACTGGCGCTAACGAACGACAAAGACCTGCTGCTCGCGCGGGGACGCGAGGCCATCGCTCAGCTCGCGGGCTTCGACCGCACCATGATCTATCGGTTTCACGAGGACGGGCACGGCGAGGTGATCGGCGAGACCCTCGCGCACCCGGACTGGGAGTCGTTTTTGGGCCTGCACTATCCGGCGACCGACATTCCCCGGCAGGCCCGCCAGCTGTACCTGCAAAACCGCATTCGAATCATCGCCGACGCGGACGCCGCGCCCAGTCCGGTGGTTGGACTCGACAGTCCGCCCAACCTGTCGGGCAGCCACCTGCGCAGCGTGTCCCCGATTCACATCCAGTATCTGCAGAACATGGGGGTGCGCGCCAGCGCGTCGCTGTCGCTGGTCGTCGATGGCGAACTCTGGGGCCTGGTCGCGTGCCACCACGCGACCCCGCGGGCTCTGAGCGCGGTGGAGCGCTCGAATCTCGACCTGGTCGCCCGGGCGCTTTCCGACGGCATTGCGCGCTGCTCGCACATTCACTTTGCGGCGCAGTTCAAAGAGCGCATCGGGGAGCTCAACCGGATTGTGCACCGGGCCATTCGCACCGAGGACTCGAGCTTTTTTGTCGAGGGCTCGCAGTCGGTCGCGAACATCATTGCGTGCGAAGCGTCGATCCTGATCGAGGACGGCAAGGTGAGCCGAACCAACCTGGAGCACCTCGACGCCGAGCGGCTGGTGGCGCTCGTGCGCCAGGTTGACCTCAACCCCAGCGACGTATTCGCTACGTCGGCGTCGGCGCCTTTCCTGGAATACACCGGCCTGCCGGGCGTCATGATCATTCCGTTGAGCGCCGACGCCGAGGACTGCATCGTGCTGCTCCGCCAGGAGGTGGAACGGGAGCTCCACTGGGCGGGGCGGGAGAGCGTCGAGCGCCGCGGCCTGGCCCCCGACGATCCGCGGCGGCTGGAGCCCCGCGGGTCCTTCGAGCTGTTTACCGAGAGCGTGCGCGGCAGCTCGCGCCCCTGGACCGAGCTCGAGCGCGAGCTGGCAACGCACCTGCGCAACCTGTACCTGGAGCTTTGGGTGGGCTTTTTGCGGCGCAAGAACGAGCAGCTCGCGCGCCGCAACTCCGAGCTGGCCCACATTCTCAAGTCGAGCAGCCACGACCTCAAGGGCGCGCTGCGGGTCATCAACTACAACATGGCCTTTCTCAGCGAAGCGTTCGAGTCTGGCGTCGAGCCTCAGGATCGACAGTTGATCGACAAGGCGAGCGAGGCCGCGGACAAGATCGGCACCCTGCTCGAGGGCTTTCTCGAGATGAGCGTGTCGAACGCCAAAGCGGTGCTCCAGCCCTTTTCCCCGGTCACCGTGATCGCCGGCGTGCTCGGCGAGCTGCGCGCCCAGTGGCCGACCGCGGCGTTCGACGTCGAGGCGTTGCCCGACGAGATCGTGTTCTCACCGACGCACTTCACGCAGATCGCGTCCAACCTGATGAGCAACGCACTCAAATACGCCGGCGGCAGCCGCATGGGAGTTCGCTATCTGCCGAACCCGGGCGTGCGCTGGCACGTGTTTCAGTTCTGGGACGAGGGGCCCGGCATTGCGGCCGAGGCGGAGCGAGCGGTGTTCGAGCCGTTTACCCGACTCACCTCGGACGGCGAGGGGGCGGGCCTGGGCCTCGACCTGGTGCGCAACATTCTCGGCTTTCACGGCGGCGAGGTCGCCCTGCGCGCCAACGGCGAGCGCGGCGCCCTCTTCGAAGTCAAGATCCCGAAGCTGTCCCGGCAACAAGCGCCGCGCCGGTAAACCAAAACCCCGCCATGTGGCCGAGCAGGCCTTTGAGGCCCTGGTAGTCCATGGGCTTTGGCACGTAAGCTGAAGCGCCGAGCTGGTAGCTCCGCTCGATCTCTTCGGGGTTGGTGCTGTTGCTCCACATGAGAACCGGTACCGGCGCGACCACCGGGTGTTGTTTGAGGCGCTTGAGCACGTCGAACCCGTCCTCGCCGGAGATGCTGATGTCGAGCAGTATGAGGTTGGGCACGTAGCCCTCGCCTTCGCAGGCGTCAAAGAACGCGCTCGACGCGCGAAAGTGACGATGGGTCACCTTTGCGTCGGTGGACCGCGGCCACGCGCGCCGCAGGGCCTCGAACTCGAACGTGTCGTCGTCGATGAGGGCCAGCCGCGGCGTGCATGAAGCGGGCTCGTCTTCGCGAAGCGAGTCGTTCACACATTTATTTGTACTTCAGGTTGCGTGGTCGTCCACGGGAAAAGCGGGGTCGGCCGAGGCTGTCGCCCGTTGACGCCAAAATGCTGGAACGGGGACCGGTGGGCCTGGCGCGCTCGCGCTCGCACGCCCGGGCACGCAAGGCACTGGCACACTCGGATGGCGGCGCCGACTGCCGCCGGTGGTGCGCGAGGAGGCACGCGATGAGGCTCGGACGTTCATACAAGCAACACGGCATCGACGGCACCTACGACGTCATCGTCGTCGGCTCCGGGATCGGCGGGCTCGCGTGCGCGGCGCTGCTGGCCAAGCACGCGGGCAAGCGAGTTCTGGTGCTCGAGCGCCACTACACGGCGGGAGGCTTTACCCACGTGTTTCACCGCAAGGACTACGAGTGGGATGTCGGGGTTCACTACATCGGCCAGACCCGGCCGCGCAGCCTGCTGCGGCGCGCGTTCGACGAGATCACCGACGGGGCCCTGCAGTGGGCCGACATGGGCGAGGTGTACGACGCGATCGTCATCGGCGACGACCGCTACGACTTTCCGGCCGGCCGGCGGCGCTGGCGCGACAAGATGGTCGAGTATTTTCCGCGCGAAGCCGACGCCATCGACGAATACCTGGCGCTGGTGGGACGCTGCGTGCGTTCCAGCCAGATGTTCTTTGCCGAGAAGGCACTGCCCCGGCCTCTATCGGCGATCGTCGGCCCGGCCATGCGCTATCCGATGCTCAAGCTCGCGCGTCGCACGACCCTCGACGTGCTGCGCTCGCTCACGAGCGACCGTCGGCTCATTGCGGTGCTCACGGGGCAGTACGGCGACTACGGACTACCGCCGGCCCAGTCGAGCTTCTTCATGCACTCGCTGGTGGTCAATCACTACTTCGGCGGCGGCGCCTACCCGGTTGGTGGCTCGACGCAAATCGCGGCCACCATCATGCCCCTCATCGAGCGCGCCGGCGGCGCGGTGGTCACCAACGCGAACGTCGAGGAAGTAGTGGTCGAGAACGAGCGCGCCGTGGGCGTGCGCCTCGAGGACGGAGCGGTTCATCGGGCTCCGGTGGTGATCAGCGACGCCGGCGTGCTCAATACGTTCGGCCGGCTGGTGCCGTCCAAGGTGGCGTCGCGCCATGGGTTCGACGCGCGACTCGAGCACGTCGAACCGTCGGTGGCCCACGCGTCGCTGTACCTCGGCTTTCGCCGCACGGCGGCGGAGCTGGGACTCTCCAAGACCAACCTCTGGGTATATCCGGGCGACGACCACGATGCCAGCGTCGCCAACTTCACGGCGGATCGCGATGCGCCCCTGCCGGTCGCGTACCTGTCGTTTCCGTCGGCCAAGGATCCCGACTTTGAAAACCGCTATCCGGGGCGCGCAACCGTCGAGGTGGTCACGCTGGCGCCGTACCGATGGTTTGAGCCCTGGCGCGACACGCGATGGAAGAAGCGGGGCGACGACTACGAGGCCCTCAAGCAGGCCCTTACCGACAAAATGCTGGCCGCCCTGTATTCGCAGTGCCCCCAGCTAGACGGACAGGTCGATCACTGCGAGCTATCGACGCCGCTTTCGACCCAGCACTTCGTCAACTTCGCCAGCGGTGAGATTTACGGACTCGCCCATACCCCCGAGCGATTCGATCAGAAGTGGCTGCGTCCGAAGACACCGGTGCCGGGGCTGTTTCTGACCGGGGCCGACGTGTGTTCTGCCGGCGTGGGCGGCGCACTTTTTGGCGGCCTTCTCACCGCGTCGGCGTTGCTGCGCAAGAACCTCATCGGCACCGTGGCTCGCCGGCCACCGTCACCCGACACGCCGGTGCGCCGACCCGCGGCCTAGCCAGCGCTGCCGGGTTAGCGCGGTCGGCGGCCGCGCGCTACCATCGAGGGCGTGGGGGGACCGACTGCCTGGCCGCGGCGCGTGGCCGTATGCCTGGATTGCCGCACCGCCTTGCTGGACGGCGAGGCCTGCGACGGCGGCCCGAACCATCGGGTTCGCGCGCTGGCCGACGACCAGCAGCGCGAAGACTATTTGACGACCGTGTGGGGACCGCCGTCGGTTCGACAGCGATTCAAGCGCTACGGCAAGGCGGGCGTGGCTGGCGGCAGCGCCGGGGGATTCATCGAGGGGTGCGCCACCGTGGGGAGCGAATGTGCATCGTTTGCCGAACCCACGCCGCTCGGCGCTGTGTTCATCGCGTTCCTCATCGCGGGGGGCGCCGTCGTGGCACTGTACTGGCTCGTATCGTTCATCGTGCGCCGCATTCGGCTGGCCAGGAACCGGCCGCGACCCAACGGTGCGGCGCGCAAGTTGCGCCTGCCGGGCGCGTCGCAGCGCCTGCGCGGTCGCGTCGTCGCGGGCGGCGTCGAGACCATCTCGCCGCTGGGCGGCCGCGACTGTGTCGGCTTCTATCTCGAGCTGCGCTGCACCCGGCGCGCGAGCGGCCTGGCCGCGATGCTTCGCGACGGCGCGACCTCGGGCCTGACGCTCGAGCTCGACTCGGGCGAGCAAGTGCGCGTTCCACCCGGCCGCCTGCGTGTGGTGTCGGACCGTCGCTGGCGGTCGTCGATGCCCGAGGAGCTCGAAGGTCACCTGCGAGTTCTCGAGGGCCGACCGACCGCGCTGTCGGAGCTGGTGCTGTTTCCCCACGACCAGGCGCGAGAGACGACGGTCGAACTCGGCGACCGATTCGCGATCGTGTCGCCGGTCGAGCGGCAAGTCGACGCGCACGGCGCCGTCGCCGGCTACCGCGACGCCGCGCCGTCGTTTCTGGTTCCGCGGGGCGTGCCGGTCCTGCGCAAGCTCGACAGCTAATTCGCCAAGGCCGTTGGGGTCAGGGCGTGTCGCGGTGCTCGGGACGCGAGCGCCACAGAGCGTCGCTGATGTACGGCCGGCGCGTTTCGCCGGTGACGACCATGAGGAGCTTCATGATTTTCAGGTCGTCGGCGTCCGTGACCAGCAGGATGAGCAGCTCGTTGATGAAGTTGGTGTCGAGGGTGATGTAGTTATCGGTTCCGACTCCCAGCTCCACGCCCTTCTTTTCCCACCACGTAAACGGGTGGTCCTTGTACGTCGGCAAGAACTGGGTGAGCTTGATGTTCGACGACGGCAGCGCTACCAACGAGACGTTCTTGTTGATCATCCGGTTCAGCACGTCGTGCTGGTAGTGCTCGACCTCGAGGGCGGCGTAGAACTTGACGCTGATGAACTTTCGAATCTCGTGCGCGGTCAGGCACTGCCCGCTGACGAGCTTGGCGAGGATGTCGTCGTGGGAGCCCCAGTCCATGTCGTGGAGCTCGCGGTACTCGGGGCTCGTGGGTGGAACCGGTTCGCCGCGGGAGTTGAGAGCCATGGCGCGCTCGAACACCATGTGAAAGTAGTAGTTCGGATTGACGCCCAGGCTCACGCCGTGTTCCAGGGTGTTGATGCGCCAGATGTTCATGGCGTTGTCGACCGCCTGGACGCCGCGCCGCAGACATCGCCAGGTTTCGCCGTGGTGCGAGCGAACGTAGAAACCTCGCGAGTGCAGCTTGCGCATGCCCAGCCGCATCTGCTCGAAGTGCACTTTGCGGAAGTGGTCGCGCTCGTCGCCAACCGTGTCCACGTCGGTCATGACGTCGCCGAGGAACGGGTACTTGTCGAGCAGTGCAAAGATCTCTTCGACGTGGGCCATGAACGACTCGCCCTTGGACGAAAAGCGAGTCGAGTCGAAAAAATCGGTCTCCTTGCGGAAACTCGGCGAGAGCACGAACGAAAAGTCCGGGTGCTCGCGGCGGAACGCGTCGAACCCCTCGTACAGCCCCAGCACCACGTCCTCCGAGCTGACCTGGGGGCCGGGCAGGGCGTCGGCGGGGGTTCGCGTCGCGCGCGAAAAGCTGAACTTCAGGCGAATGCGACCGATGTTGTAGTCGCAGTACAGGCGGTTGGCCATGTGGTACGCGGCCTCGCGATGAGCCTCGCGATCGACCAGCACCAGCTTGGCCAGGGTCAGGATCTGCAGGTAGTGCGAAAACCCCATGCCTTCCTGCAGGCGCACGAGCCGGTCGACGTCGGCCTCCGACTCGATGGGCAGGGCATCGTCGCCGTAGGTGTCCCGAATCTTGCGCTCGTAAACCTCGGCGTTTGGCCCATCGAGCAGGGCCGCGAGGCGGGGATAGATGAAGTCCGCCGTGAGCGAACCCGTCAGGTGAATATGCTCCTCCCGAAACCGCAGGGGAAACGCCCGCAAAATACCCCCCAGCGTGCGCGCCACGGGGTGCTCGAGGAGCCCGCGAATCTCCGCCGGGTTCCGGTGGTAGTCGTAGACGAGGCGGTGAAATTCCTGAAGATCGTTGGCGACCGAGGGGCGTTCGCTCACCAGCATCGAGCGCAGCGCCAGGTCCAGGGTGTTCGCCAGCGAGACGCCGTTGGTTTCGCTGATGAGCTTGAGCAGAACCTGGCCGAGTTCGCTGCCGTACGGGTCGGAAAACACCGCTACATCATATACGGAGCGCCGCCCCGGGCCTTCGTCAGCGGTGTCGCGGGCAGCGTGTTCGAAAAAAGCCGCGGAGCTTTCACGGCGGCAGCCCGGATCGGATACAAACGCCTCATGGTCATCGGAAGTCGCGATCTCGTCGGCAAACGAGTGGTGTCACAAGACGGCGCCGACGTAGGCACCGTTTCGGGCGCGGACATCGACACGACCGACTGGTCCGTGAAAACGCTCGAGGTGCGGCTGGAGCGAGACGTGCTCGAGAAGCTCAACTTGAGCAAGCCGATGTTTGGCTCGCAGACGGTTCGGATTGCGGTCGAACGTGTAGCCGGAGTGTCGGACACCATCGTGTTGCGAAACACCCTCAAGGAAATCGCGTTCGTCGATCCGCCCAAAAGCGACGAGTCGTAGACCCAAGGGCGCCCCAGGCCCTCTTGCGGAGGCCGGCGCGGCCCGCTGAAGAACAGTGATGTTAGTGGTTTAGGGTGCGTCATCTTGCCGCACCCGGCGCTTTGCCGTAGTGTTTTGCCGTGGCCTACCGCGTCGTCGCCGTTTTCTCCGCGCTGGCTCTTCTGGCCAGCTCGACGGCGATCGCGTTGGTCGGATGTGGCCTGGACTGTCCGGAGAACCGGCCCGAGCCAAGTCACTGCTGCCCGGTCGCCGAGGCGATGGCGGCCGCCCGTACCGCGGCCCACGTCCAGGCGCGTGATCCGGTGTCCCCGGCAAAGGGACAGCCTTCGGTTGCCGCGCCGCATCCCGATTGTTGCACCGCGGGGGCATGGCTAGCGTGCGGAGCTCCGTCCCTCTCTGACGACGCTCGCCTGCAAGCGCCGCGACACGAGACCGTGCCCTGCGGCCCGGCCGCCACGCCGGTGCCGTTGGTGCTCGCCGCGTGGAGGAACCCGTCGCCCGCTCCTCCGCGCCCGCCTCCGCCCGAACCGATCCCAACGCGAACGATCGTCCTCCTCTGCTGATGAGCCGGCCTGGTGGCGTCTGCTTCGACGCCGTCGTGTCCGTTGCTCTTTCGCTTCAGCCGAGGTGTTCATGTTTTCGTTTCGCTATCGCCGGCGGGTGTCGCCGGTCGCGTTGTTCGCGTTGCTTGGCGTCGTCGCCTGCGCGCACCCCTACGAGCGATTGAGGCCTTCGAAAGGGGCGCCTCTATCGACTGCTTTCGACCGGTTCGACGAACCGGCCGCCGACAAGGCCGCGCCGACGCCCCCGTCGGGCTCGCTGGGCTCTTACGTAGCCGCTGCGCTGGCGGCGCACCCGACCTTGCGCGCTCGCTATCACGAGTGGCGGGCCGCGGCCGCGGAAGTGGCCGTTGCGCGCAAGCTACCCGAACCGACCCTGACCTACGGCTGGTTCGCGCGGTCCGTGGAGACACGCGTTGGGCCCCAGAACCACCGGTTCTCCCTCGGGCAAAGCGTGCCCTGGCCAGGCGTTCTGCGACATGCGGCCGACGCGGCTGCCAAACGTGCCCGGGCGGCGGAGCGGCTGTTCGAGGCCGAAGCGCTGGCCTTGCAGGCGCGGGTGGCGCGGGCGTACTGGGAGCTCTGGCGCGCCCGCCGCCAGCGGGATATTCATCGGCAGCATCGAGACTTGCTGAGCGAGCTGGGAACAGCGGTCCGCTCTCGGGTCGAGGTTGGTCGGGCGAGTCTGGCCGACGCCAGTCAGGTCGACCTGGCGGTGTCGAGGGTCGACGACCTGATCTCTGCGCTCGCCGCCGTCGAGGCGCAGCAGTCGGCTGCACTGGTGGCAGCTGTGGGTCTCGAGCGAGACGATGCGGGGCTGCCGACGACGAGTGAGCCGGGCGCGCCGGGCGCGCCGGGGCTGACCCGGGCGGAGCTGTTAGCGGCGGCAGCCGATCACCCAGCGGCAAAGCACCTCGATTGGCTCGCGTCTGCCGCCGAGTCTGCCGGCCACAGCGCCCGATCCCGGGCCCTTCCGGCCCTGTCGGTCGGCTTCGACTACGTGCAAACCGGTGCTGCCGCCGCGCCAGCAACGCCCGATGACGGCAAGGACGCGCTGGTGTTGTCGGCGGGGCTGTCGATTCCGCTGTGGCGGGCCAGCTACGCCGCCGCCGAAAAGCGCGAGCGGCAGCGCGCCGGCGCTCACCGGGCTCGCGCGGCGGCCACTCGGCTGGACGTTCGCGCGCACGTGGACGCGAGCCTGTCGCGGGTGATCGAATCCGGGCGTCGCGTCGTGCACATCGAAACGACGCTGTCGCCCCAGGCCGACGCGGTATACGCCGCCCAGGTCGGTAGCTACGCGACCGGTGACGCAAACCTCGCGACCGTGCTCATTGCTCAGCAGCAGGTCCTCGAGCTGCGCGTCGCGCGTATCGAGCAGCGGGCGGCGCACGAGGTCGCGTGGGCAGAACTCCAGCAGTTCGTCGGCAGCGCGGTGGTGCGAGCACCCGTTCGCGACAACCCGGAGGGCGACGATGGCCGAAATCGGTAGCGTCGAGAGGCGACACGTCGCGGTCGGTGCGGCCCTGACCCTCGTCGGCCTCGCGGTGGGGCTGGCGTTCGGAGGCGTGGCCCGCCACTCCGAGCCGGCGGAGCTCGATGCCCACGCCGGGCACGATCACGACGATGCGTTCACCTGCTCGATGCACCCTCAAGTGCACGCGCAGGAGCCGGGCTCCTGTCCGATATGCGGCATGGAGCTTGTGTCCATCGACTCGTCGCCCGGCCTGGCCGTTGACCAGGTCGGGTTGTCCGAGCGCGGGCGCCGCCTGGCCCGGGTCGAGACCGTCGCGGTGCACGCCACGTCGCCGTCGAGCATGCCGGTACAGCTGCTCGGTCGGATCGACTACGACGAGACCCGCCGCAAGACCGTGACCGCGTGGATCGGCGGGCGTATCGATAAGCTCAACGTCTCAACGACCGGTCAGAAGATTCGCGTCGGCCAGCGAATTGCCGCCCTCTACAGCCCTGAAGTCTACGCGACTCACCAGGATCTGCTGCAGGCCGCCCGGCACCTCAAGTCTCTCGAACGCGGCTCGGAGCTCGCTCGCAAGGCCGCGCGGGCAAGTCTGGAGTCGGTGCGTGAGCGGCTTCGGCTGCTCGGCGTGTCCGACAGCGAGCTCGCTCGAATGGAGCAAGCCGACTCGCCGTCGAGACAGGTGCCCATTCGATCGCCGTTTTCCGGCACGGTAATCGAGCGTCTGGTCGACGAAGGCATGTACGTAAGCGCGGGGACCGGTCTGTATCGGCTCGCGGAGTTATCGCGACTGTGGGTTCAGCTCGACGCCTACGAATCCGACCTGCCGCACATTCAGGTGGGCGACGCGGTCGCGCTCAGCGTGGACGCCCTTCCGGGGAAGGAGTTCGAAGGCCGGGTCTCGTTCATCGAGCCCACGCTCGATACGCGCACGCGGACCACGCGCGTTCGCGTCGAGGTGCTCAATCGAGAGGGGCTTTTGCGCCCCGGCATGTTCGCCCAGGCTCTGGTGGCGACCCGCGCCAACGGCGACAGCAATAGCGCCCCCGTGTTGACGATTCCCGATTCGGCGCCGCTGTTCACGGGGCGCCGGTCGCTGGTGTTCGTCGAGCGACCGGCGGGCGACGGCGACTCCATGGCGATCTACGAGGCGCGGGAGGTCGAACTCGGCCCCCGCACCGGCAAGGTTTATCCGGTGCTCGCGGGACTGCGCGCCGGCGAGCTCGTGGTTGCGCGGGGCGCGTTTGCGCTGGACGCCGACCTGCAGATTCGGGGCGGGGCAAGCATGATGGCCCGGCCCGACGACCCGACGCGGGCCGCTGGCGCGCCGGCAGTTGACGATGTCGGTGAGCTACCGGAGGCTGTACGCGGCCCGCTAGCCGCCGTCGTCGATCGGTATCTCGGCGTCCAACGGGCCCTGGCCGGCGACCAACTTGCCGCTGCGGTCGCGGCCGCGGGCCCGCTCGCGGCCGCGCTGGGCGATGTTGCCGACGCGCTGCCGGCGCATCTACAGGGCCCGTGGGAGTCTATCGGGCCGCGGTTTCGCGCTGCCACGGCGGCGTTGGCTCGCAGCAAGGACCTGGCGACCGCGCGGCGAGCCTTTGAGTCGGCCAGCGAACAGCTCGGCGTGTTGCTGCGTGTCTTCGGCAACCCCGGCGATGTAGCGATTCAACGGGCGTACTGCCCGATGGCCTTTGGCAATCGCGGCGCTAGCTGGTTTCAAGCGGGTGACGTCGTGGACAACTCGTACGAAGGCTTGGCCATGCGCTCGTGCGGGTCCATTACGGAGTCCGTGCCCGCGGGAGGTTTTCTCGACAAAACAGTCCCGGAGCCCGCGTCGCCCGGCGGTGCCGGAGGGCACGCCCATTGAGCGGCCCGCCGCGATCGGCCTGGTCTCGTCTGGTCGGGTTTCCGATCGACAACCCTCTGATTCCGGCTGTTGTGGTAGGGCTGTGCGTCTTCGGCGGTCTCGTCGTGAGCCCGATTGACCTCGGCGTTCACGGCCTGCCGCGCGACCCGGTTGCCGTGGATGCAATCCCCGACCTCGGCGACAACCAGCAGGTTGTGTTCACGTCGTGGCCGGGCCGATCGCCGCGAGATGTCGAGGATCAGATTACCTATCCACTCACGGCGGCGCTGTCGGGGTTGCCGGGGGTGCGAACCATTCGCGGCCAATCGATGTTCGGCTTCAGTGTCGTCTACGTCGTGTTCGAGGACGATGCCGAGTTCTACTGGACGCGGAGCCGGCTTCTCGAAAAACTCGCTTCACTTCCCGCAGGTACGCTTCCCGACGGCGTCGCGCCAACGCTCGGACCGGATGCGACCGCTTTGGGCCAGGTGTTTTGGTACACGCTCGAGCCGCGCGATCGCGCGGGAAACCCGACGGGTGGTTGGGGGCTCGACGAGCTTCGCAGCGTCCAGGACTTTGACGTTCGCTATGCCCTCCAGTCGGTGCCAGGGGTCGCCGAGGTCGCCTCGGTAGGCGGCTTTGTGCGCGAGTATCAGGTCGACGTTGACCCCGAAGCGCTGGTCGCCAACGACGTAACGGTCGAGCAGGTTGCGCGGGCCGTGCAGGACTCCAACCTCGACGTCGGGGCTCGGACGCTCGAGATCAATCGCGTCGAATACGTGGTGCGAAGTCGCGGGTTGGTCACGGATATCGCCGACCTGGAGCAGGCGGTGGTCTCGGTGCGCGACAACGTTCCCGTCCGGGTTACCGACGTTGCTCGGGTGACTCTGGGGCCGGCCGATCGCCGGGGGGCTCTGGACGATAGCGGCGCCGAAGTCGTAGGCGGCGTGGTGACCGCGCGCTACGGGGAGAACCCCGCCGACGTGATCGAGCGGGTCAAGAAGCGTATCGAGGACATCAGCCGGGGGTTGCCGACCAAGACGCTTGCGGACGGGACCGTAAGCCAGGTCGTTATCGCGCCGTTCTACGACCGCAGCGGACTGATTGGCGAGACGGTCGAAACCCTGGCGGCGGCGCTTTGGCAGCAGATGCTCATCGCTGCGCTCGTGGTCGCCGTCTTGCTGGGGCGCTTGCGCCCGGCCCTTGTCGTGGCGTTGGCGCTTCCCGTCGCGGTACTGGCCACGTTTCTCGCGATGAGGGGCGCCGGTGTGACGGCCAACATCATGTCTCTGGCCGGAGTCGCCATCGCCATCGGGAGTGTCGTCGACCTTGCGATTGTTGTGGTCGACAACGTTGTACGTCGCCTCGACAACGAGGCGCCCGCGAACGCTGACCTGCGCGCGGCGGCGGTGCGCGGGGCCGTCGTCGATGTGGCACCCGCGGTTCTCACCACCGCGCTCACGACGATTCTCGGTTTCGTACCGGTGTTCGCCCTGACGGCCGCTGAGGGCAAGCTCTTTCGACCGCTCGCGTTCACGAAGACGTTCGCGATGGTCGCTGCAGTTCTGGTCGCTGTAGTGGTGATTCCCGCTCTCGCAAACGGTGTTCTGCGACCGCGCGAGCGCCGCATCGCGGAGTGGGATTGGAAGAGAACGGCTCCGATGGCCGTCGCGCTAGCGATTCTCGGCTGGATACTCACGGATCTCTGGCGGCCCCTGGGCGCCGGTAGCGGACTAGCGAGCAACGCCGTGTTCGTCGCGGCGACGATCGGGGGCGTCATGTGTGTCTTCAGCGGGTTTCGCACGGCGTATCCCGCTCTATTGCGCTGGTGTCTCGCGCACAAGCTCGCGTTTTCGACGCTGCCGATCGTTGTCGTCGCGCTCGGGGCGCTGTCCTGGTCCCGGCTCGAGCGCGAATTCATGCCGGCGTTCGACGAAGGCGCGTATTTGTACATGCCGAGCACCATGCCGCACGCGTCTTTCGGGCAGGCGCTCGAGCAGCTTCGCCAAATGGACGCCGCTATCTCGGCCATTCCCGAGGTCGAGCGAGTCGTCGGCAAGATTGGCCGCGCCGATACCGCCCTCGATCCGGCGCCGGTGTCGATGTTCGAAATCGTGGTGTTGTACAAGGCGGAGTATCGTCGCGACTCGAACGGGACACTGATTCGCACCTGGCGCGACCACATCGGCACCGCCGATGATATCTGGACCGAGATCGTCCGCAGTGCTCAGCTGCCGGGAACCACCAGCGCGCCGCAGCTGATGCCCATTGCGACCCGCCTGGTCATGTTACAGACCGGCATGCGTGCGCCCGTAGGGCTCAAGGTGTTTGCCGCCGATCTCGAGGCCATCGAGGAGGCCTCTTTGCAGCTAGAAGACTTTCTGCGCGGCATCGAGGGCGTGCGCAGCGAAACCGTGGCGGCCGACCGCACTGTCGGAAAGCCGTATGTCGAAATCGCGCCCGACCGCCGAGCCATAAGCCGCTACGGTCTCAATATTCGCGACGTGCAGCGCACGATCCGCATCGCTCTTGGCGGTGAGACATTGACTCGAACCGTACAGGGGCGCGAGCGCTATCCGGTGCGGGTTCGATATCTTCGCGAAGAGCGCGACACCATCGAAGCGCTTGGTCGCGTGCTCGTCGCGGCGCCGGACGGCCAGCAGGTTCCCCTGTCGCAGGTGGCGCGGTTCGAGTACGTCCGCGGTCCGCAGGTGATTCGCTCCGAAGACACCTTCAAGGTCGGGCACGTGCTTTTCGATCTAGAGCCCGGATACACGGCTCTCGACGTGGTTCGTCGGGCCGACGAGGCAATTCGGTCGGGGGTGGAAAGCGGGCAGCTAGCGGTCCCAGAGGGCGTTCGGGTCCGGTTCACGGGGACCTATGAAAACCAGCTGCGCAGCGAGCAGCGCCTGGCGATCCTGGTGCCCGTCGCCGTGGTCCTCATTCTCCTCGTGCTCTACCTGCAGTTTCGTCGTCTGGGGACCGTGGCGCTCGTGCTGTCCGGGGTCGTTGTCGCGGTCGCCGGGGGCTTCATCGCGCTGTGGCTCTACGGGCAGCCGTGGTTTTTCGACGCCGGAGCAGTCGGCTGGTCCTTGCGTGACGTCCTGCAGATCCAGCCCGTCAACCTTTCGGCGGCGGTGTGGGTTGGCATGATCGCGCTCATCGGGTTGGCGACCGACGACGGCGTCGTCATGGCGACGTTGCTCGACCAGGAGTTTGCCCGGACCCCACCAGGCGACGTGGCCCACGTGCGTGAACTCGTCGAGTTTGCGGGTCGGAAGCGGGTTCGCGCTTGCTTGATGACCACCGCTACCACGTTGCTCGCTTTGCTGCCCGTGGCTACGTCTACGGGCAAGGGCGCCGACGTGATGCGCCCTATGGCCGTACCGCTGCTTGGCGGAATGGGCGTTGCGCTTGTGACGCTATTTGTCGTACCGGTGCTCTACTCCGCCTTGCGCGAGCGCGAGCTGCGCCGGTAAGCCTCGGGCGCCGGCTGCGATGGCGTCGCCGATTGCGCGTGCAGCGTGTCGGCGAGCTCGAGCACGTACCACGCGGGCGGATGTTCGAGCAGTGTCCTGGCGTCGGTGTTGATTTGCACCGCGATGGCGAGTCGCAGGTCGGGAAAGTAGCGAATGGCGGTGGTGTAGCCGGGCATGACGCCGTCGTGGCCGAGGGCGGCACCGTGCCGGGTCTGCTCGACATGGACACCGAGGCCGTAGCTGCCACCGAGCTCCGGGCTCGGCTCGACCGCGAGCATGGCGGCGTGCGCCGCTTCGTCGAGGACCGCGCCGCCGTAGAGGGCCGCGGTCCAGCGAGCGAGGTCGCGCGGGGTCGTCACAAGGCCGCCGCCCGTCCACTCGAGCTGCGGATTGATGAAATACCGACCGTCGGTGACGACTCGGTCGAGTGTTTCGCCGCCAACGTTTACTGTCGGCGCACCGCCAAAGAGTCCGGCCAGCGACGAGTAGCCCGTGGCGAGTCGCGGGAGAGTGCGCGCGGTCGACGGCGCGGTGGCCGCAAGGCCAAGCGGGGCCAGAATCCGTCGCTGCAGCAGGTCGTAGTACGTCTCGCCCGTGGCTTGTTCGAGCACCATGCCGACCAGGATGTAGTTGGTGTCGGCGTAGGCGAACCCGCCATCGGGCGGGGTCTTGGGCGGCGCGTCCAGGATGTACGAGACCAGCTCGGCCGGCTGCCACATGCGGTCCGGGGCGGCCTTGACGGCGGCGAGGAACTCGCGGGTGAAGATGTGCCGCGGAATGCCCGTGCGGTGCATGAGCAGGCGGCGCAGGGTGAGCTCCGGTGCGTTGGGCAATCGGGAAAACCACTCGTGCTGGCCCAGCCACCGAGCGATGGGACCGTCGAGATCGACCAGGCCGTCGCCGGCCAGCTGCAGAGTCAGGGCGGCGACGAAGGTCTTGCCCACGCTGCCGAGCAGCATGCGGTCGTCGGGCGTGAGCGGCTGCTCGCGAGCGATGTCGGCGAGGCCGGCGGCAATGCTGACCGACTCGCCGGACGGCAGCACGAATGCCGCCGAGATTCCCGGCAGCGCCGTGCTCGCGATGAACTCGTCGAGCCGGGTTTGCGCTGCGGCGCGGGCCCGGGCTGCGCCGTCGGGGCGCGGAGTCGTCGCCGACTCGCGGTCGGCGGTTGCGGCGGTGGTGGGGGAGGGGGGCGAGGCGCCACAGCCCGACACGGCGGCGAGCAGGGCGAAAAGCGGCGCGCGCATCCCGTCACTCTAGACCGTTTGGCGCAGCCAGCCGGTGCTTCGTAGCCTGTTTTGGGCCAGTGCAGCCGCCTTCGCCTCGCGAGAGTGTCGGCAGTCACCCGTCGTGCGGGCGCCGGTTCCCGATGCGGCTGGTTCACCGACGAGAGCGTGGAGGTGCGGTTTCCCCGCGAGTTCACGGGCGCGGTGTATCGCTTCGTCAAGCACCGGCCCGGTGAGGCCTTTGTCGCGAGAGTCGTAGGTTTGCGCACCGTCGGCTGTCGGGATTGAGGGGCGCGAGCTACGAAGCCCGCGCAACCAGGCGGATCACGCTGGCCCGGCCGGTGTGGTACTTGCCCTCGGTGACGTCGTCCACGACGCGCTCTAGCGACACGATTTGCAGAGGTCGCTCCATGTCATCACCGGCAAAATCGCGGCGCGCGTGGTCCACGGTGTACAGCATCTCGGTCCCGGGCGGACCGCCGGTGCCATAGTCGAGCTGTTCGTAGCTGTAGGCCTCGAGGATAACGTGGCCGCCCGGTCGCAACGCGGCGGCGAAGCGCCGGTGAACCCCGGTGCGCGCCGACTCGTGCATGTGCGCGAATACGAACGCCACCGCGTCGTACCCATCGGCATCGACGGTTGCCGAGTCGAAGGTGGCGATGTCGAACCGCAGGTCGACGCCGCAGCTTGTTGCCAGCTCCATGGCCTTGTCGCGGCCGGCCTCGCTGGGGTCGAACGAGTGCACCCGCCAGCCTCGGGTCGCGGCGTAGACCCCGTTGCGGCCCTCGCCGTCGGCGGGAAGCAGAAGTCGCCCCGGCTCGAGTTCATCGAGCACCGAGCGAAAGAAACGGTTGGGCTCGGTGCCGTACGCGTAGTCGGCGGCGCCGTAGCGCTCGTTCCACATCGACATGGCAAAGGGGTAGCACGCCCCGCGGGGAGAGCGGCCGGCGATCAGGCGGCGAACGCCCGGCCGAGCGCGGAGAGAAACGCCTGGGCGCCGCGTTTCCCACCGCGGGCGACCTCCAGGTGCTCGCGCGCGAACTCGGATGGCGGCATTCGGCCCTCGCTCACAGCCAACATAGCGTCGTAGTCGGTGTGTAGCGACAGCCGAGCGTCGGGAGCGGCCCCGTACTCGACGGCTGCCTGGCCTTCTCCAACGGCGATGGCAAACGTCTCCCCGTCGATGTTTAGCTCGACGTCGATGTCCAGTTGGGGCTCGAGCGCTGCGAGGCGCCGCAGCGCTTCCTTCAGGGTGACCACCACCGTGCGGAGGTTTCCCGGCCTTCGCGGGGCCTCGGGGGGCGCCCACCGAGAGCCGAAGCGGGCGAGCTCGAACAGCACGGGCGCGGTCTGTTCGCCCTGCGCGGTCAGCTGATAGACCATCGCTCCGTGCCGGGTCTCGGCGCGCTCGATGAGTCCGTCCTCCTGCATGGCATCGAGTCTTGTCGTCAGCAGATTCGAGGCCAGGCCCGGAAGGCCCTGCTGCAGATCACTGAACCGCGCGGGTCCGGCGTGCAGGTCCCGCAGGATGAGCAGGGTCCAACGGTCGCCGAGGCGATCGAGCGCTCGGGCGATGGGGCAGAGGAGTCGGTAGCTGCGGTGTTTGGCCATGAGAGACGACCTGTGATTCCCAAAGCTTGGACTCGAGACAGCGGGCTTTCAAGTTTTCTGTGTTGACTTTAAAGTTTAAAGTAACAAGCTGAAGGCGCTACCCACAGGAGGTTTCTCATGCCCACCACACCCCTTGTTCTCGTGACGGGGGCTGCCGGCAAGACCGGCGCCGCCACCGTTGCCGCTCTAACCCGCCGCCCCGACGTCGCGGTCCGCGCCATGGTGCGGACGTTCGACCCCCGGGCCGAGGCGTTACGCCGCGCTGGCGCCGAGGTTGTCTGCGGCAACCTGGACGACTATCGCGACGTTCGTCGCGCCATGCGCGGCGTGCAGCGCGCGTACTTTGTTGCCGCACCCACCCAAAAGTCGCTCGACCACGCGCTCAACTTTGCGAGCGCGGCTGTCGACGAGCGGCTCGAACACGTGGTGTCGCTCGGTCAGTGGCTGTCGAGCCCGAGCCACCCGTCAATGGCCACCCGGCGGACCTGGCTTACCGACCGGCTCATGTCCTGGACGCCCGGCGTGGGGCACACCAACATCAACGTTGGCTGGTTTGCCGACAACGTCATGCCCATGATTGGCATGGCGGCCCAGCTGGGGGTGTTCATGTTCCCCCTCGGCCAGGGCCGAGCGGCGCCCGTGTCCAACGAAGACATCGGTGCGGTCGTGGCCGAGGTGCTGGCCAATCCCGGTCCCTACGCCGGGCAGCAGCTGCGGCCGACGGGCCCGGCGATGGTTTCGCCCGAAGACATGGCGGCCGCGTTTGCCGACGCGCTCGGTCGCTCGGTTCGCTACGTCGATCTTCCCGTGCGGATGCTGCGCAAGGCGATTCGGGCGCTGGGGCTCGCTCCGCGGTTGTTCGAGGTCGAGCTGCCCCACTATCTTCGGGACTATCAGCGAGGCGCCTTTGAGGGCGTGACCGACGTCGTGCCCCGGCTGACCGGTTGCCCGGCCGAGGAGTTCCGCTCCATCGTCGGGCGCTACGTGGCGGCCGATCCCATGGCCCGTCGCTCGCTGCGCAATACGCTTCGGGCCGCGCGCGACTTTGCGCGCATCGCGCTGACCCCGGCCCGCGACGCCGACGGCTGGTATCGCGAGCAGGACGCACCCGTGATCGCGGCGCCGACCGCCGCCCTCGACAACCCCGCATGGAACGAAACCCACACACGGAAGGAAGACCTGTCATGGCAGCAGACGAAACCAATGCCCTTGCCCGAGCCGAGCTCGGTGGACTCCTCGAGCGCAATCGCGGCTACGCCGGCCGCCACGACCGCGAGCTCTCCCCGCTACCACGCATGATGACCGTGGTGCTCACGTGCGCCGATGCGCGCGTCGACCCGGCGCACTTTCTCGGCTTGGAGCCGGGCGACGCGGTGGTCCTGCGCAACCTCGGCGGCCGAGTCGACGCAGCCGTCGAGCGCGAGCTGAGCCTGCTTTGGGGCATGGTGACGCTGGCGCGAGGCGGGGATGGTCCACCGGTTCACCTCGCGATTGTTCAGCACACGAACTGCGGCCTCGAGCGGCTCAGCAAGCCCGAGGTGCGAAGCGCGCTCGGGGGCATGACGGGCCTGCCATCGGACGAACTGTGCGACCTTGCTCTTTACGACCAACGAGAGGCGCTGGCGGCCGACGTCGAGCGGCTGCGCGCGTCGCCGGTGGTGCCCAACGAGACCGTGGTGTCGTGCCACGTGCTCGACGTCACGACCGGTCGCGTGGCCACCGTGTCGGAGCCCGGTCGACTCGGCTAGTGCCGGGGCCGCCGGGATGTCCGGCGGCCCCTTTTCGCACACCCGGGCGGGACCAAAAGTCTCAGTGTTTGCCCGCGTTTGTATCGCTGGCCACCGGCCGTAGACCGGCCCGCCGGCTCGGGCGTTGGTAGCTCGGTATGACCCGACGCCTGTTGAGTTCGCTGAGCGCTGCGCTCTTGTTCGTGTCCGCCGCGACCGGAGTCGCAGCCGCGTCCGATGAGCCGCTCGCGCTCGTTGCCGGCGGTTCTTGTGAGGACACCCGGGACTTCTTGCTCGACTTCGCCGTCAAGCAGTCGGTCTCGGGCTACGGCATGTACGGCGGCTATCATCCGCACTGGGGCGCGCGCATGCGTGGCGGCGTCGCAAGCGCGCCCGTATCCGAGGCCGCACCGGCCGCTACTGCCGAGGCGGCTGGCGGCGTTGCCGCGGGCGCTGTCGGCCCGGCGGGACACACCACGACCAACGTGCAGGAGCGCGGCGTCGACGAGGCCGACACCGTCGAGACCGACGGTCGCTTCATCTACACGGTGCGCAACCGCGAGGTGCTCATCCTGAAGAGCTGGCCGGCCAGCGAGACCGACGTCGTTTCGCGCCTGACGTTCGAGTCGCACGTCACGCCGTCGGGCCTGTATTTGACTGGCAACCGACTGGCCGTCATCGCGCAGTACTACGATCAGAAGGACCAGTTTTACGGCACCCGCGCCATGGTCTTCGACGTGCGCAACCGAGCCAGGCCGCGCCTCGAGCGCCAGGTCGACGTGGAGGGCTGGACGGTCCAGTCCCGGCGAGTCGGCAAATCGATCTATCTCGTGACGAACTCGCAGCTCAGGGTTCCGCAGGCGGTGTATCAAAAGGCGCAAGAGCACGTGCAAAGGCTCGGCAATCTGCAGCTCGGTCGGGGGCTGGAGCCCTGGAAAGAGCAGGCTCGGGTGGCCCGGTGGCTGCGGACCCGCCTCGACAAAGAGCTGACTGTCGCCGACGCGCGCCGGGCCCTGCCGCGCATTCGCGCCGGTGGGTCCACCCGGTACCTCGCCTGCGGCGACCTGTACCGACACCCGGGCACCGACCAGCTGGGCGCCCTCATGCTCACGGAGATATCGCTGCGCGATGCGCGGGTCGACAGTGTCGGCGTCATGGCGACCGGCGCCACGGTTTACGGCTCGCGCGACGCGATCTACGTGGCGATGCCGCATTGGGACTGGTCCCGGTTTCAATCCAGCCAGAGCCAGACGGTCCTGCACAAGTTCGCCATTGGCCGCCGCGCCGGCGAACTCGCCTACGAGGCCAGCGGCGCCGTCGATGGCTACCTTCACAACCAGTTCTCGATGAGCGAGTGGCGTGGCGACTTGCGCATTGCCACCACCACGTCTGGCACCGGCGGCACGTCGAACAACCTGTTCGTGGTGCGTCGTCGGGGACGGGCTCTGCGCGTCATTGGAGCCCTGCGCGGCCTGGCCGAGAACGAACGCATCTACTCGGCGCGAATGATGGGCGACAAGGGCTACATGGTCACGTTTCGCCAGACTGACCCGCTGTTCACGTTCGATCTGAGCGATCCGTACAACCCGCGCGTCGTCGGCGAGCTCAAGGTCAACGGCTTTTCGAGCTACATCCACCCGCTGGGCAACGACCTGCTCCTCACCATTGGGCAAGACGCGACCGACGAAGGTCGTGTTACCGGCCTGCACCTGCAGGTGTTCGACGTGTCCAATCCGGCGCGACCGACCCGGCGCCACCACGAGAAGCTCAACATCACCGGCTACTCGTGGAGCCCGGCCCAGCACAACCACCTGGCGTTCACCTACGATCCACGCACCAAGATCCTCGCTCTCCCGGTCCACTTTCACGGCGGGCGGAACGACTTCTCGGGGCTCATGCTCTACGAGATCGACGGCCGTCGCGGTATCCGGCCGCGAGGGCGAGTTGCGCACAACCGGCTGGTGAATCGCCACCTCGAGTCCCTGTGCGCCGACCGGGCAGGAAAGAACAACTGGGTCTGCAAGAACGCGAACCGCCGCAATTGGCGAGGCTGGTACGGAGGAATTCAGCGCGCGGTCATCATCGACGACTACGTCTACTCAATGGGCCAGCTCGGCCTGCAGGTCAACGACCTGGGGGCTCCGCGGCGGGCACTGCGGGCGGTCCCCTGGCACGGCGTGCAGCGCGCGAAAGCCATCGCGGTCGCACGCCGCTAAGCCCGGACCGGCGAATCTCCGGCGGCGTTTCGGGCCGCCCCCGACCGTTCCTCGAGACCCGGTGCTCGAGGAACGGTCAAGGCCGTGGGCAACTGACCGATTCGCTTCGTACCCGAGCGTTGACTTCTTCGGGCCAGACCGACGTGGTGGTACAACTCTCTAGAGTGAAGCGGGCAAAGGCCAAGGGGGTGGTCTATTGTGCGGCGCGCGACTACGTGCGCAAGACCCACGGGGATGACGCGCTCGACGCGTGTCTCGCGGAACTGCCCCACGCGCAGCGCCTGGAGGCCGAATCGGCGGTGCCGATTGGCTGGTATCCGCTCGACCTGGTCGTGGACTTTCTCGGTTCGGTCGACAAGGTCTGCGGCACCGGCGACGGTGCCGAGTGCGCGGCGATCGGTCGCTTCTCCGCCGACTGGGCCCTCAACATGTTTCACCGCATGTTCCTGCGCTTCAAATCGCCCCACTGGATGCTCGAAAAGGCGCCCAAGATGTGGACGACCTACTACGACAGCGGCCTGTGGACCGTGCTTCCCCACACGGAACGCACCATGGGGTGCCAGCTTCGCGAGTTCGGTACCGCGAACCCCGTGATGTGTCACCGGCTCATGGGCTGGCTGCAGCGCGCCGGCGAACTCACCGGTGCGCCCGACGTCGTCGTCGAGCACCCGAAGTGCCGCAGTCGCGGCGACGACTGCTGCGAATTTCACGGCTCCTGGTAGGGGGCGCCGTCGCTCGCAGAAAAGACCGCGTCGCCCGCGCCGGGGGCGTTCGAACGTTTTTGCTTGCGCCTGGCGACCTGGTCCATCAGCATCGTTCGCTCGTATGACGGGCCCCGGCCATGGATCGCGCGCACTACTATATCGAGCTCGCTGCAGCGTACGCTCGCGGGGCGTTTCCGGATCTCGCTTCGGCCGGCGATGAGCAGGTTCTGAGCGCAGCGCGCGAGCGGGGACTGCGGCTTCATCGCTTCAAGCGAACGGCGGGCCTTCCGCGGGTTCGCCGCGTTCTCGGAACCCTCAAGGGCTTCGCGCCGAAGCGCCTGCTCGACATCGGCAGCGGCCGCGGGGCCTTTCTCTGGCCGCTGCTCGACGAGATTCGAGATGTTCAGGTCGCCGCGGTCGACCTGCTCGAGCACCGGGTGGCCGACATCAACACCGTTCGGCGCGGCGGCGTCGAACGCGTTCAGGCCTTTGTGCAAGGAGCCGAGAGTCTGCCGTGGGCCGACGGGCACTTCGACGCGGTCACCATTCTCGAGGTGCTCGAGCATGTTGTCGACCCGGCCCCCGTTGCGGCGGAAGTGGTCCGACTGGCCGGGAGGGTGGCTGTCGCGACGGTGCCCGCCAAAGAGGACAACAACCCGGAGCACGTGCGCCTGTTCACAGAGGCGTCGTTGCGGGAGCTGTTCGTAGCTGCCGGCGCAAAGAAGGTGCATGTCGAGTACGTTCTCAATCACATCGTCGCGGTGGTGACGCCGTGAGTGAAGCCATCATCAAGTATCCGCGGACGCACCACGTGGAGGGGTCGCGTCTTCAGCCCGGCGACGAAGACCTCGACAGCGTCCGCCTGGCGGATCTCGCCGGCGAGCGTCTCGTCGTTGAGGAAAAGCTCGACGGCGCGAACGCGGGTATCAGTTTCTCCGCCGACGGGGCGCTGCGTTTGCAGAGCCGCGGACACTTTCTTACCGGCGGCTATCGCGAGCGGCATTTCGACCTGTTCAAGACATGGGCCAACACCCATAGAAACGCGCTGTGGGACCTGCTGGGGGCGCGCTTCGTTGCCTATGGCGAATGGCTGTACGCCAAGCACACGATCTTCTACGACGCGTTGCCCCACTACTTTCTCGAGTTCGACGTGCTCGATCGCGAGCGCGGCACATTTCTAGACACCGAGCGGCGCCACGCCTTGTTCGCCGAAAGCCCGATCGTTTCCGTGCCCGTCGTGTGGACCGGGGCGACGCCGACCCGAGCGGCCCTGGAGTCCCTGGTGTCTCATTCGCTCTACAAGACTTCCGGGTGGCGTGAGGCGCTCGCCGACCAGGCGGCTGCCGCGAACGTCGATCCGGCGCGTGCGGCGCGAGAAACCGATCCGGCGAACGAGTCCGAGGGCCTCTACATCAAGTCCGAGCGCGACGGTGCCGTTGTCGGTCGCTACAAGTGGGTTAGGGCGACATTTCTGACGTCGGTGATCGACTCGGGCAGTCACTGGCTGGACCGTCCGATTGTTCCCAACCGCCTGGCGGTCGGCGTCGATCTCTTCGGCAGCCGTGCAGGTGCACCGGCATCGCGATGACCGTGCTCGACCACTGCCCGACCGGGCCCGACTGGGACGTGGACTGGCCGGCTCTGCGAGAGGCCTATCCATGGGTGGACGCGCTTCACGCCTGCCCTCAGGATTCGGTCTACCACGCGGAGGGCGATGTCGGCGTTCACACCGCGATGGCGTGCGACGCGCTGGCCGCCGACCCCGAGTTTCGCGCTCTGTCCCGGGAAGCTCGGGAGAACGTGTTCACGGCCGTGCTGATGCACGATGTCGCGAAACCCGCGTGCACGAAGCGCGAAAGCGACGGGCGCATTACGTCTCGCGGCCACAGCAACCGGGGCGACGTGTTGGCCCGGCAGCTGCTCTGGCGGGAGGGGGTGTCCTTTGCCCGTCGAGAGGCGATCTGTGGCCTTATTCGATACCACCAGGTCCCGTTCTTTCTGGTCGACCGAGCCGACAGTCGAAAGCTCGCGTTCCGGGTTAGTCACGTGGCGCGCTGCGACCACCTGGCCATCGTCGCGCGCGCCGACGGGGAAGGGCGCCGGTGCCGGGACGACGCTGATCAACGCCGGATCCTCGACAACGTGGCGCTGTTTCGCGAGTACTGCGACGAGAATGAATGCCTGTCGGGGCCTCGCGTGTTCGCCTCGGACCACTCGCGATTTCTCTACTTTCTCAAGGAAGGGCGCGACCCCACGTACTGCGCCCACGACGACACCGCGTTTGAGGCAACGCTGATGGTTGGCCTGCCGGCAGCTGGCAAGGACACGTGGATTCAGCAGAACGCGGTCGATCTTCCGCTGGTGTCCCTGGACCGGATTCGCGCAGAACTGGGCATCGACCCGGCCGGTCCACAGGCCCGCGTGGTCGACGAAGCCAGGCAGCGCGCCAAGGCGCACCTGCGCCGGTGCCAGGCCTTCGTGTGGAACGCGACCAACCTGGGGCGCGACATTCGCGCGTCGCTGATTTCGCTGTTCGCCAACTACGGCGCGCGGGTTCGGGTCGTGTATCTCGAGGCGCCGGAGGCGATCTTGCGCGAGCGAAACCAGAGCCGGAGCGAACCCGTTCCAGCCCGGGCGATCGAGCGAATGCTCAACCGTTGGACGATCCCGTCCCTCGTCGACGCACACGAAGTCGTCACCTGCATCGGCGCGGCACCGTAAGTTCGCGACGGTGAACCTGGGTGCGGCGCGGTGGCTACGCACCGGCGTGTAGACCCCCGTTCGCGCCTTGCAGAGTTGGCGGGCGCGGTCACAGTGGCGCCGAGGCGGGATGGGCCAAGTCCACGAGGCTTTTGCCGACTACACGGACCTACCTTCTTGGGCTCCGGATTTGCACTGTTGGAGGGGCAAGGAGGTACCTCATGGATACCACGCTAACTACCCTGAAGCAGACACTCACTACCGTCACGGACGCGGTTGCGTCCGCGGCGCCGACGCTGCTGGCAACGGCCATCATCCTGGTGGTCGGCCTGCTCGTCGCGCGGTCAGCGAAGTCGCTGATGCACTGGCTGCTCGATCGGCTGCAGTTCGAAAAGCTGTCGGAAGCGTCCGGCGCGTCGAACCTGCTGGCCCGGGCGAAGGTCACCCACAGCGCGAGCGCCATCGTGTGCATGGTCGCGTACTGGATCGTGCTCGCGTTCACCGCACTGGCCGCGATGAGCAGTCTCGGCTACGCCGATGCCGAGACGTTTGCCGCCATCGGCACGATGATCCCGAAGGTCATCGGCGCCGTCGTCGTGCTCGCCTTCGGCATCAACGTGGCGGCCTTTTTGGCGACTCTCGTGCAGGCCGTGGCGGTCAACGCCGAGGTTCGGCAGGGGCGCCTGGTGCGCAACGGAGTGTTTTTCGCCATGACGACCCTCGTGGTGGTAACGGCGCTTCGGATGCTCGGCATCTCCGGCGACATCGTGACCAACGCGTTCTACATTCTGTTCGCGGGCACGTGTTTGGGACTGGCGCTGGCCTTCGGGTTGGGCGGCAAGGGCCTCGCCGCGAGCATTGCGGAAGGTCGGTGGAAGACCGAGCAGGCCCTCAGCGCGGAGCTTTCGGCCGCCAGCGAGCTGGGCCCGAGCGTGTTTCCGTCGCACGCGCCGAGCAAGCCGGCGCGGGCCAAGACGCGCAAGCCTCGCCGTAAGGCCGCTACCGCGGCGTAGGGTCGAGTCGACATAGACAACGCCGGGTCTGGCCACGCGCTGGACCCGGCGTTCTTTTGTTTCGGTCCGGCGTTTCGGTTCGGCGTTTCGGGCCGAGCGCGGCGGCAACCGCCGGGGATGGCCCTGCCGCATCGGTCGTTCGAACCATCGGCTGTACGCGCCGGTACCGCCGTTTCTTTGGCGAAGCTCGGCTCGTACAAACGCGGCTCTTCGCCCGGTCGTTGCCCGAACGAAAGCACCTGGTCGCTCGACCAATGGATATAGAGTCGCGCCGCTATGGCCAGGGGCACGGACGGCAACGGCATGCCGGAGACCATTGCGGAGACCAGCGAATCGGACCCGCGGCAGCCGCGCCGCGACACCCCGCCGGCGGAGACCGTGGCAACCGAAAGCGGGGCTGCGGCAACCGGCGGCTCGTCGGGCGATCGCGAGGCGTCGGGCGCGGTGGAGCTCCGCCGGGCTCCGCGCGGGCGCTACCGGATTCGCGGTGAGCGTGCCCGCGGCGGACTCGGCCGCGTACTCGACGCGTTTGATACGGCACTTGGTCGCGACGTGGTGCTCAAGGAGCTTCTGGTCAACGCACCCGAGCGCGAGGCTCGTTTCGTGCGAGAGGTGTTCTTGACCGCGCGCCTCGAGCACCCGGGAATCGTGCCAGTTCACGATGCGGGGCGCTGGGAGGACAGTGGCGAGCCCTACTACCAGATGAAGCTCGTCGACGGCGAGCCGCTGAGCCGGCTGCTCGCGGCGGCCACCACGCTGGATGCCCGTCTGGCGCTCATGCCGCACGCGCTGGCAGTCGTTGACGCGGTCGCCTACGCGCATTCGCAGGGGGTGATCCACCGCGACCTAAAGCCGGACAACATCGTGGTCGGGGCGTTTGGCGAGACGATGGTCATCGACTGGGGACTGGCCAAGGACGTCAACGTCGACGACGTCGACCACGGGCGTCAGGTCGCCGACGAGTATTCGGTCGCGGTGGGCGCCGAGCTCACGGTCGGCGGCGCGGTGGTGGGGACTCCTTCGTACATGCCGCCGGAACAAGCGCGCGGCGATGTCGCTGCCGAAACCGCGGACGTCTACTCGCTCGGGGCGTTGCTGTATCACATCGTTGCCGGTGAGCCTCCGTATCCGGGCAGCGACTCGGGCCAGGTCATCGAGCGGGTGCGTCGCGAGCCGCCGCCGCGACTGTCGTCGCGAGCACCCCAGGCGCCGCCCGATCTGTGCGCCATCATCGAGCGGGCGATGGCCCGCAGTCCGTCCGAACGCTACGCCGACGCGTCCGAACTGGGCGCCGAGCTGCAGCGATTCGTCGCCGGCCGGATGGTGCGCGCCTACCGATATCGCTGGCACGAGCGCGCGCGCCGCTGGCTCGCGACACACCGCTCCGCGATCGCTCTTATCGTCTCGGCAGTGGTGGCTTTCGGTGCGGCCGGCGCGGTCATGCTCGCCGGGGAGCCGCCCGATCCGTGTCCCGACGATCCGCTGGCGCTGGCCGGAGTGTGGGACGCCGAGGCGCAGGCGAGTATCGAGAGCTCGTTTCAACGTCTGTACGGCGACGACGCCAGCGCGGTCTCGGTCGTGTCGGGGCTGGATGGGTACGCCCGTCGATGGCGCTCGAAGCGGCGCGATTCGTGTGCGGCCACCCGCGTGCGGGGGCAGCAATCGGATGCGGTGTTCGAGGCGCGGGCCCGGTGTTTCGACCGCCGCAAACGCGAGCTCGCGGGTCTGGTTTCCCTGCTGGCCACGACCGAAGACGAAACGGTGCTGCGCAAGGCCGATCAGGCGGTGGCCTCGCTAACGCTCATCGACAGCTGCAGCGACGTCGACCGACTAATGGCGCGCGTGCCGCCGCCCGACGACCCGGCCGACCGCGCCGTGGCCGAGGCCATCGAGGCCGACCTCGGTCGCCTGCGCGGCTTGGTTTCCGCGGCCAAGCTCGACGAGGGACTCTCGTTGGCGGTTGACGCCGCGGCGCGCGCGCAGTCGATCGTCCACGCGCCCACCGTCGCCGTCGTCGAGCTCGAGCACGGCAAGCTTTTGGCCAGGCGCGGCGAGGCCAAGGAGGCAGAGGCGATGTTTCGCCGCGCCCTTGCCAGCGCCGCCCGCGCTCGCGACGATTCCCTGCTCGCCCAGGTGTGGACCGAGCTCATTCGCACGATCGGTTACTACCAGCGCCGCCCCGAGGACGCCAGGGCCCTGGAACCCTACGCGCGGGCGGCGGTCGTGCGCGCGGGCTCGCCCGCCTGCGCCGAGGCGAGTCTCATCGTCGCGCTCGGTGCTGTGGTGCGTCGCTACGACGAGGCAATCAGCTCGCGCGAGCAGGCCCTGGCGGTGCTCGAGAGCCGGGGGCAAAAAGACTCCTTTTGCTACGCCCAGGTTGCCGTGCTGCTCGGGGCAATGCTCTACACCCAGGGCCGCTACGACGACGCGATCGCCCGCTACGGGGAGGCCCTGGACTACTGGGAAAGCAGGCCCGGCGACCCGGGAATCACGACCGCCGCGGTGCTCAACAACATCGGTCTGGCGCTCAAGCGACAAAAGAAGCTCAACGAGGCGACGGGCTATCACCGGCGTGCCCTCGCTATCGCCGAGGCCAACCTGGGCCCCGACCACCTCGAAGTCGGCAACAGCCTTAACCACATCGGCAACGTCTTGGTGGCAAACGGAGACCTCGACAAAGCCGACGACCGGTACCGGCGAGCGCTCTCGATCCTCGAGCGCACGTACGGACCCGAGAGCACGCGCGTTGCTAGCGCTCTCATGAACATCGGCGTGGTCGCGCAAGAACGAGGAGAGCTCGGCGAAGCCTACGAGGCGTACCAGAGGTCGCTGGAGCTCAAGGAAAAAGCGGTGGGCCCGAAGGACCCGCTGGTCGCAACGTCTTTGGTCAATCTCGGCCACGTCTTAACGGCCATGGAGCGGTACGACGAGGCGGTCGCGGCCCTCGAGCGCGCGGTGGCGATCACCGAGCACCACAAGATCGAGCCCGCGTGGCTGGCCGAGGCGCAGTTCGCGTTGGCCCAGGCGCTGTGGCGCGTGGACGACCGTCGGGCCGCGAAGCGGCGCCGAGCGATGGAGCTCGCCCGGGACGCGCAACGTCGCTACGAAGCCATGGGAGACCCCGCCGCCGCCGAGCTGCGCGAGGTCAAAGAGTGGCTCGAGAGTCCGCGTTAGCGAGTTCTCTGCTGGAAACGCGGCGTGGAGGCGACCGACGCTCGCTAGCGCCTCACCAGGTCGGCGGGCACGCCCACGCGAATCAGGTCGCCGCGCGTGACTAAGCCGACGACTTCGTTATCGTCGACCACGGGAAGGCAGCCGACCGACGTCTCCGCGAACAGGTCGACCGCATCGGCAATGGTCTCGTCGGGGCGAAGGACCCACAGATCGGTGCGCATGCGGTCGGCCACGGTCTCACCTTCGCCGCCAGCGGCCAGCTCGGACCGCGAAATGCCGCCAACCAGACAGCCGTCCCCGTCGACCACGAGCAACCGCTTGACCCGGCACCGCCGGGCGAGGGCGTCGGCTGCGGGCAGGGACGCCGTAGGCGGGACCGAAACGATGGCCCTGGCGAGGGTCATGACGTCGCCGACGACATCGCCGGCCGACCAAAGGCAGCGTATCTCGAGCGAGTGGCCGTCGGCCGCCGGTGCCGCGTTGACGAACCGCGGGCACTGCGCGCAGGTCATGCCGTCGATGACCGGCCCGCCTTTGCTGCACTGCAGCCGCGCGGCTTCGAGCAGGCGGCGCGCGCGACCGCGGCCGACGGACGGGCACCGCATCGTGACCGCCCGCGTTTGGCGAACCAGCTCGCGATCGAGGTTGGCGGACGGCGGTTGGGGGGCGGCAGGCGCGACTCGGATGGCCATGGATTTCTCCTGTAGCCCGGCTGGACGACCATTGTCGGTCGGAAGCCGAGATGGCCTCTTGATCGCCGTCAAGGAGACGGCCGGTTTTCGCGGCTCGGCCGCGCCGCCATCAGTCTCGAAGCAACCGGAACTCGGTGCGGCGGTTGCGCGCGCGCCCCGATCGCGTGCTGTTGTCGGCGATCGGCTCTTCGTCGCCCACGCCAACCGACTCGAGACGCGAACGTTCGATGCCTCGGGAGATGAGGTAGCGACGCACGGTGTCCGCCCGGTCCTCGGACAGCCGAAGGTTGCGGCGCGGGTTGCCGCTGCTGTCGGTGTGCCCGCGAATCTCGAGGCGCAGCGACGGGTGGTCTTCGAGAACCCGAACGGCGCGATCGAGAACCGAGAACGAGCCGCGCAGGAGGTTGGCCGAGCCGGTTTGAAAGCTCACCCCCTCGACAACGCCGGTAAACTGCGCCACCTCATCCGGCACTTCGTCGGGGCAACCGTCGTCGTCTTCGAAGTCGTTCGGCGTCTCCGGGGCATCCGGGCACTGGTCGGCCTCGCCGATGTAGCCGTCGGCGTCCGAGTCGGTCTCGGGGCAGCCGTCTTCGTCTTCGACGCCGTTGCGCGTCTCGGCTTGCGTCGGGCAGCGGTCGTCGGCGTCGGCGATCCCATCGCGGTCGTTGTCTGTTTCCGGGCAGCCGTCGTTGTCGCCAAAGCCGTCCATGTCCTCGGCGACTTTGGGGCAGTTGTCCTGGGTGTCGGGCAGTCCATCGCCATCGGTGTCTTTGTCCGAGGGTCGGACCATGACCCGCTCTCGCAGGAGCCGTCTTTCGGGCTTCACTTCGCCGAGGCTGAAGAACAGCGACGCCATGAAGGCGTAGTCCGGGTCTTCGCTGTCTTCTCGCTCGGAAATCAAGCCGGCCGCAGTGTCCGTGGGAACGAAGGCCAGGGCGTCGGCGCGCAGGCCGACGCGGTCGTTGAACATGAGCTTTGCCCCCCCACCGGCGACAAGTCGCCCTTCGCTCTCGGTTTCGCCACCCGGCATCTGGTCGATGGTCGAAAAGCGAATGCCGTAGCCGAGGGTCACGAACGGCCGAACCCGGCTGGAGGGAAACAGATTGAGCACGCCCATGACCCGGGTTTCGGTCGCCGAGTCGTCGACGTCCGGGTTGGCCTCCTGGAGGACCGACACGTTCACTTCGCCCTCGGCAGCCAGCCAGCGGTTGAAGTTGACGGTGAGTCTTCCGCCGGCCATCGCCTGACCGTCGGAGCCCTGGGCCGCGCCCGCGGTATCGGCGTCGGCGGCCGTTAGCTGGTAGCCGCCGGTGAGCGCGACCTCGAAGCCGAACTGGCGGGGGGCGGGTTCCCAGTCTTCCTCTCGTTCGACGGCGTCGCGTTCCTTGTCCTGGGCAAGGGCTGTAGGGCTGAGGGAAACGACGGCGACCAGGCTAAAGGCCGCGACGCAAAAACGGGCTGCGGGCGCGGGAATGGCCGAGAACTGGAACTCGAGGGCGGGGACCACGAACGCCGTTTCTGCAGTCCGTATGCCAGGGCGCAACCCACGTGCGTTTCACCGGCTACGGCGCCGCGACCGCATTCGCTTGGAGGGGCCAGGCCCCACGCGCGCTGGCGGCCGCCGCCATGGCGGCAGCACACTGGGGACGCTTGCCATCAGGCGCTGGCGCGTCGCACGCCGCCCGGATTCTCGCGGTACAAACGGGTGTGAGTGAGCCGGCCCGTCTCCGACTGCATCAGCTCGAGCCATCGCCGTTCTGCGACAAGATCCGGCGTGTACTGACGTACAAGGGCGTGCCCTTTGAGCTGGTGAACCATCCCATCGCCGCGGTCCGGCGGGCGTCGCCGCGAACCGGCAAGCTGCCGGTGCTGGATGTGCTGTCCGGGGCGGGCGCGAAGGACCGAACCATCGACGACTCGACCGCGATCGCACTTTGGATCGAAGACGAGTATCCGGCCCCCGCGCTCGTGCCCGCCGAGCCGCGGCAGCGGGCCCTTTGCCTGGCGCTCGAGGACTGGGCCGACGAAAGCCTCTACTTCTACGAGATCGCGATGCACTACGCCTCGCCGGCCAGCGCTGCCCGGCGCACCCGGACGCTCGTGGAGCGAGAGCCAGCCGGGCTCAAGTTCGCCATCGGTCGCGCCATGGCGCCGTACATGCGCTACTTGCTGCGCACCCAGGGGACCGGTCGAAAAACTCCCGCCGCGGTCGAGCGCGACGTCGCTCGTCACCTGGCGACCGTGGCCGGGCTCGTCGGTCCGACCGGGTGGCTGGTCGGCGATCGCCTGTCCCTCGCCGACATCGCCGTGTTCTGCCAGCTGGATTTGATCCTCGGCACGCCCGATGGCCAGCGCCTGGCGGGCGGCCGCGTCGAGGTCCTCGATTGGTGCGATCGCGTGCGCAGCGCGACCGGCGGCTAGGGCCAGGTCCCGGTGATCTGTTTCAGGTCACTCGTCACCTTGCGGAGGCGGCGCGGGCACGACCCGGACGCTCACGAGCGCAAATGTGAAGTCGTCGCCGACGGTGATCGTGACGTCGCCCGAGGCTCGCGCCGTCACCTCGCCGCGGTTGACCCGCGCGACCGCGTCGAGGCTCGACGTCCATCGAGCCGTCTCGGTGATATCCACGACGTTGCCGTCGGAAAACGCGCCGACCGCACTCAGCTGCAGGGTTTCGCCCACCGCCAGCACTGCCTGGACGGGCGCCACGCTGACCTGGATCGGTACGGCTGGCCGCACTTCGAGCTCTTTGTCGCCCTGCACGTCAAACCCGGTCGCGGCGATGCGCACCCGACCCGGCGCGAGTCCCTGCACGAAGCCGCTGGCGCCGACGGCGGCCAGGTTCGTTTGCGAGCTCGTCCATTCGACCAGGGCCGTCACGTCTTCGCGGTCGCCTCGCTCGTATTCGAGCTCGGCGGTGAACTGCCGGCCCAGCCCCGCGGGGAGCGGCCCGTTGTCGTCGGTGCGCACGTGAATGCGCCGGGCGATGTCGAACACGCGGACCTCCAGGGTGGTGCTGATGCCGGCGTGAAACGCCTCGATGGTCGTGTCGCCGCGGCTGCGGCCCCGGAGTTCGCCGTGCTCGTTGACCTCCGCGATGTTGACGTCGTCTACGACCCACACGACGCTGCCGTCCTGAATGGGTTCGGACGAACCATCCTGGTACTCGACGAACACGGTCAGATCGAGCCGCTGGTCGACCTGAACCGCGACGCTGCCGCTTTGGTCGATAAAGAGAGCGGTGGCCGCGGCACCTTCTTCGTCGAACACGCAGCCGCCGCTGGCGAGCAGGCTTAGCAGAAGGGCCAACGCGGTGGCGCGAGGTCGTTGCGAATCGAACATCACTGGCTCCGTGAAACGGTGGGGCGGTGCACAGGGCTAACTCAATGCCCGTGCCAGCTCGTTAACCGGCCGCAACCACGGAGATCGCGCCGGTAATCCGCGGTGACGCCAGTCCCCACGTTGCCCCAAACCGCTCCAGTGCACCCGGTGCCTACCGGTGCGCGGGCCTACGAACGCTGCGCTCGCCGTTCCTTGGTTTCGTTTGCCCTGGCTGTCCTTCGTTCGTCCCTCGTGCGTCCCTGGTCCGTTCCTGACTCGGTTGATCTGTTGGTGAAGTGAGAGACCGTCGGCGCGGATTGCACAAAAACGCCCAGAAGACGGGAACGGGGGTAACGAACGAAACCCAGAAACGGTTACCGTTCGCGCACCAAAGAAACCCCCGGAGGCTCCATGTCCGATTTCACTCGACGACGTTTTCTCAGCGCGGCCGGTGCCGGTACCGCGCTGGTGACCGTACCGAACTTTCTCGTCGGCTGCGCAAAGACCGCGGCTACGCCCACCACCACTGCCGCCGCGGCATCCGCCGCCGGCACGCCTGCCAATCCTTTCATGGCCTGGTTCGGCATCGACGAGGCCATGGTTGCCCGCGTCATGGGCGAGCTAACGTCGCGGGGCGCCACCCACGCGGACATGTACTTTCAGCACACGCGCACGACCTCGCTCAAGCTCGAGGACGGCATCGTGAGCGAGGCGAACTCGAGCATCGACCAGGGTGTCGGACTGCGCGTCGTGGTCGGTGACCAGGTCGGCTTTGCGTTCACCGAAGACCTCACCGAGGAGTCGATGAAGCAAGCGGCGCGCACGTCGGCCGCGATCGCCAGCGGCAAGCCGGCCGGACCGCCGGCGCACGTGACCTTTCGGCCCGAGGGCGCCGGCTACTACCAGATGCGTAAGCCGTGGAGCGACGTCGGCATCGACAAGCGTTTGCCCATCGTTGAAAAGGCCGACCGCCTGGCACGCGCGGCCGATCCGTCGGTCAAGAAGGTCACGGTTCGCTGGGTCGATTCGGAAGAGCGAGTCCTGGTCGCGAACAAAGACGGCCTCATTGCGACGGACATGCGACCGATGGCGCGCATGTTCGTCCGGGTCACGGCGAGTCGCAACGGCAAGACCGTTTCTCACGGGTCGAACATCGCGGGCCGCGGCGGCTACGAGTGGGTCACCGACCAGCGCATCAAAGACGTTTGCAAAGAGGCCGTGGACCGCACGACCATTCTGTTCGACGCCCGGCGCCCGCCTGCCGGCGAGCTGCCGGTGGTGCTGGCGGCTGGCGCCAGCGGCATCTTGCTGCACGAAGCGATCGGCCACGGCCTCGAGGCCGACTTCAACCGCAAAAAGACCAGCATCTACTCGACGATGCTCAACAAGCGCATTGCCCCGGACTTCGTGACCATCGTCGACGACGGTCTGTTGGACGGCCAGCGCGGCGCGCTCAACGTCGATGACGAGGGTCGCGACACCGAGCGCACGGTCCTGGTGGAAAACGGAATCCTCCGCAGCTACCTGCACGACCAGATCAGCGCCGACCACTACGGCATCAAGCCGACGGGCTCGGGGCGGCGTCAATCGTACCGGCACGCGCCGCTGCCCCGCATGCGCTGCACGTACATGATGGACGGCCCCCACGAGCGCGACGAGGTCATCAGCTCGATCAAGGGCACCGGCATCATCGCCGAGACCTTTACCAACGGGCAGGTGCAGATCGGCGCGGGCGACTACACCTTCTACATTAAGAACGGCTGGCTGGTCGAAAACGGCAAGATCACCGCGCCCATCAAGGACACCAACATCATCGGCAACGGGCCTGAGTCGCTGCGCCGCGTGACCATGGCCGCGAACGACTCGAAGCTCGATACCGGCGGCTGGACGTGCGGAAAATCCGGGCAGGGCGTTCCGGTTTCGCAAGGCCTGCCCACGGTGCTGGTCTCCAAGATGACGGTGGGAGGCGAAAATGCGTAGCGAACTGCAAAAGAGGGCCAGCGAAGCCGTGGCCACGGCGACCCGCGCCGGCGCCGCCGACGCCTGGGCGACGGCCAGCCGGTCGCGCAGCGTTTCGTTTCAGGTTCGCAACGGCAAGCTCGAAGAGGTCAAGGACAGCACGTCCCGCAGCCTGAGCGTGCGCCTGTACGTCGACGGCCGCTACTCGGCCCATTCGACGACCGATCTGCGGGCCGAGCGCGTCGCGGCGTTCGTCGACGAGGCGGTGGCCATGACCCGGGCGCTGCAGCCGGACCGCTATCGCGAGCTGGCGCCGCCGGCGCTGTTTTCGGGGCGACCCGACCTCGGCTCGTTGGATCTGGTGGACTCGCAGCTCGCCGACCTGTCGCGCGAGCAGCGGCTCGAGTGGATTCACGCGATGAACAAGCGCGTGGCCGGCAAAGAGAACGTCATCTCGGCGACCAGCGCCGCCTCGAACGGGCACACGCTCTACGCGGCCGCGAGCTCGAATGGCTTTACCGGCGAGTACGAGTCGACCTCGGTGGGCATGTACACGTCGATTACGTTGCAGGACGGCGACAAGCGCCCGCAAGACTGGATGGGCAGCTTTGGCCGGCACCAGGCTCAGCTCGAGTCGCCGGCGGGCATCGCCGACCGGGCGCTGCGTCTCGCGCGGGGCCGCCTGGGCATGAAGAAGGGGCCGACCCTGCGCACCGCGATGGTTGTCGACAACCGCGCGGCGGGCGGGCTGATCGGCCGGCTTCTCGGTGCCGCGAACGGCGGTGCCGTGCAGCAGGAGCGCTCGTTTTGGCGCGGGCGTCTCGGCGAGAAGAACCTGTCCGGGGTGCTGACCATTACCGACGATCCGCTGATTCCCCGCGGGCTCGGGTCGCGTCCGTTCGATGGCGAGGGCATCGCCGCGCGTCGGCTTCCGCTGGTTGCGGCCGGGGTCATGAAGAACCTCTACGTCGATACCTATTACGGTCGGAAGCTCGGCATGGACCCGACGACGGGATCGGGATCGAACCAGGTCGTCACGCCCGGAAAGCGCAGCCAGGCGGAGCTTTTGGCCGCGGCCGGCAAAGGGGTGTTCGTCACGTCCTGGCTCGGCGGCAACATCGACTCCTCGAGCGGCGACTTTTCGATGGGCGTGCGGGGCAACCTGATCGAAAACGGCAAGCTGGGTGCGCCGGTTGGCGAGATGAACGTCACCGGCAACATCGTCGACCTGTTCGCGCAGCTGCGCGAGGTGGGAAGCGACACCTGGCCGTACTCGTCGGTGCTGTCGCCGTCGCTGTTGTTCGACGGCGTGCAGTTCTCGGGAGCGTAGCCCGCTGCCGCAACTGCGCGAATTGCGCAGATTGACAGCGGCGTCGCGAGTTTTTCGCGTTCGCGATGGGAACCCGGGTCGTTAGCGCTGGTCTCCGGCTTGCACAACCTGCAGGCCGGAGGTCCAGCCATGCACCCGTTTCTCATCGTGTTCGCCACTCGGGAAGGCCACACCGGTCTGGTAGCGCAGCGAATCGCCGACGTAGCCAGGTCCATGGGGGCGATGCCGGTGCTTCAGGACGCCCGGGACGTGGGCGAGCCGATGGATTTGCTGGGCTACTCGGCGGTGGTTCTGGCCGCGTCGGTCCACGCCGGCAAGCACGAGCGCGAGATGCAGCGATTCGTCGAGCTGCACCGAGACGAGCTGCTGGTCGTGCCCACGGCGTTTTTGTCCGTGAGCCTGACCGAGGCCGGCGTCGAAATGCGGGACAAGGATCCGGCCGAGCGACTGGCGGCCGCGGACAACGTCGCGCACATGATGGACGACTTCTTCGAGCAGACTCAGTGGCATCCCGACCGCGCCGAGGGAGTGGCCGGGGCGCTGATGTACAGCAAGTACAACCTGCTTATCCGCTGGATCATGAAGCGAATCGCGGCCAAGGAGGGCGCTTCCACCGACACGTCGCGGGATCACGTGTACACGGACTGGGACGCCCTCGAGGCCTTTACCCGCGACTTCGTGGGGGCCTTGCAAAGCGCCGACGAAGCGCCGGTCGGCGGGCGCGAGGCAGCGACCGGAACGCCGTAGCCGGCGCACGTTGACAGCGATGGTTCGGCCTTGGGGGGCCGGAGCTGCCTTTCGTTGGCCTAGGATGGACGGGGGTGCCTCTCGCTACCCGGGACATCCGAAAGGAACACGCAGCAATGATTGCCTACGTCACCATTGGTGCTGACGACATCGCTCGCGCCAAGCGGTTTTACGCCGCGCTCTTGCCAGCTCTTGGCTACGAGTTGGAGGAGCGCTCCGACGGGATAAGCTGCACGCCAATCAAGCAGCCGGGGCAGACCGTCGCGCCGCCGGACCTCTACATCAAGACGCCGTTCGATGGGCGGCCGGCCTCTGCGGGCAACGGCGCGATGATTGCGTTCGAGGCTCGCAACCAGCAGCAAGTCCGCGACCTGCACGCTGCCGCGCTTGCCGCCGGCGGCGTCGATGAAGGCCCGCCGGGCTTTCGCGACTCGTATGGGCCGCGCTTCTACGTGGGCTACCTTCGCGACCCTCAGGGCAACAAGATCGCTCTTTTCTCCAGCAACCCGAACGAACCCGGGCGCGACGGATAACGCCTAGAGGGCAGCTTTGGCCTTCGTTGATGAGTGTCGACCGAACGCCTCGACGATGTCACTCGCGCTTGGTCGGGCATCGGCGGTTGGTGCAACGGCGCGCTCGAGTGTCTCGATGGCGTGTGGGCTCAGGTCCGGGCGTCGGGTCGCCAGGTCGTACCGAACCGTGGACAGCTCGGCACCGCGCAGCGCTTGAAGCACCAGGTGATCGTCGAACGGCCGCTCGCCGGTAAGGAGCTCGAACGCCATCACGCCGAGGCCGAAGACATCGCTGGCCGGCGAGGGTGGCTGTCCCGTTGCTAGCTCGGGAGCCAGGTACGCGGGGGTGCCGACGATGGTCCCGACCTGGGTGAGCTGCATGGGATCGGCGGACCGAGTGGGGCCAGTGCCCGGGCGCGAGCCGCTGGCGCCCGCCGATGAGACCGTGAGCGTGGCGGTTGCCTGGCCCATGGCGTCCGTGGCCGCGGCGGCCGGGGGGGACGAGGGCAGGCGCTGCATGGCTCCCGACGAACCTCCAACGCCGATGGCAACCGCCGACGAAGCGGCGAGGGTCGACACGCCGAAGTCGGCGATCTTGAACAGGACGCGGCCGTCGTCGTCGTGGGTCGACAGGATGTTGGCGGGCTTGAGATCCCGATGGACGATGCCCTGTTCGTGGATGGCCGCGACGCCCCGCGCGACGTCGGCGATGGCATCGGTGACCCAGCCTTCCTGGCCGAACTGGTCCTGGAGCTCTTTGAGGGATTTGCCCTCGACCAGCTCCATCACCAGGTACATGAAGCCGCGCGAGGCGAAGCCCACGTCGTAGATGCGCACGACGTGCGGACTTCGGATTTCGGCGGCCAGCTGCGCCTCGCGGGCAAAGCGGGCCAGGGCGGACGCGTCGGAGCTCGTCGGCAGTTTGAGCGCCAGCGCCGTGTCGTCGCGAGTGCGAACGACCTTGTAGACCGAACCCATGGCCCCTTCGCCAAGGGCTTCGGCCACGCGATAGCGCCCGTCCACCAGGGTGCCCGGCTCGAGGCGAACGGCCTCGCCTCGTTGCTGCGACGCGAGACGGGCAAGCGCGTCGCCGAGCTGGTTGGAGCGTTCGGCAATTTGTCGCTGCAGCTCGTCGTTGGCGGTGGCCAGCTCGACGTTAAGGCGCTCCGCCGTGCGGATGCTCGCAATGTAGGCGCTCGACAGGGCTACGAACTGAAACAACGCGTAGAGGGAGAGCCCAAACGGCCCGAGACGGACGCCGCCGAGTGGCTCTGGAACGCCCAACCACGGCAGAAAGTCCGGGGCCGTGAACACCGCCAGGCAGATCCAGCCGAGGAGGTCCGGTACGGCACCGGTGTGGGCCCCCGACCGGGCGCAGCGGGCGACTCGCAGGAGGACGAACGAAATCGTAATCGCCAGCGCCGCGGTGCAAAGGGGCAGCATCCACGCGCTGGCCGAGAATGGTCCGCTCAGCGGCACGAACAACGCGCCGCACACGATCGCCAGTGCCCACCAAAACGCGTGGGTCTTGCCGAGACCGTATTGCGCGGCCGTCGAGGGAACCGCCGCGAGCCCGCCCCACACGAGCAGGATCAAGACCGTGCCGACCTCCCAGTGACTGCCCAGCTCCGCTTGCCAGATGCCCAGGACGAACAGCGAGTAGGCGGCCGTCGCACCGATGCGAAACGCCGACCAGCCGAACTCGTGGCGCCGGCGGTCGAGCAAGAACAGCACCAGGAAGGTGAAGCTGGTGCCGAACACCGTTCCGATGCACAGCAACGATGTCCAGCGATTCCAAGTGCCGGCCGCGCGAGTCTGCCAATCGCCACCGGGGCTGGCAGAAAGGCGGGGCGGCGTGTCCAGCCAGCCGCTTTGCATCCACGTGTGCCGCACGCGAATCTCGATCGCCAACCCGTCCGCGTCGCCGCTGGCCGCGGCCGGAATCATCCACACGTGGCCGCCCGTGCCGCGATATCCCCGCCGCGGCGTCATATCAAGGCGGCGAGCATCGACGCCGTTGACCGTGAGGTCCGCGTGAGCGAGCAGGTGCGGGATGGACAGCGTCAGGTCTTTTCCTCGCCACCGCGCGGGCAGGGAGACCCGGGTCGCAAGAGCGTAGAACGACGGCGCGTCCCCCAGTCGATCGACCACGCGGGCCGGCAGGTCGACCCGTTGGCCCGCGCCATCGTCGGTGGCGAGCTGCCACCGCGACACCACCACAACGTCGTCGTCGCGCTCGCACGCCCCCAGCGCCATACCCAGCGCCACAGCCAGCAATGCCCCCCGGAATTGCACTACCCCAAGTCTACCAGCCAGCAAGTGCCATTCGGGACCCGGCTATTCTGTGCGAACCGGGCCGTTTACGGCGCAACGGCTGAATCGGCCACCAGTTTCGCTCCGGGGCCTCGCTACCTGGTGTGGTGCTTTCGGATACGGCGAGCGACAACTCAGGGTCGCCGGGCCGTTCAAGGCCGCCCGACACCACGCCGACCGATGCGCCGCTCGACGGAAAGCGGGTGACTCGGTCGCGGCGGCTTGAGTTCAGGCGGATCGACGACGCTGCTCACTCCCCTGACCGGGCAACGATCTGCCATCGCAGGCGCCAGCACCGACCGACTGCACCGACCTCGCTTGCGGTTGCTCGAGTTCAGGCGGGATCGACAACGTTGGCAGCCGCACTAACTGGAAAACGATCTGCCGGCCTACGGGCCGGCACCGACCGCAACCCACCACGCCCCGCGCGCCGACTTCCAGCCTCCTCCGAGGCCTCGCGGCGCCGAAGCCGCGCGCGGCCAGGCAAGCCAAGGGGCGGAGACGCTGGGGGGTGGGCGCCCGCAGTTCGGACCGCACGCGCTGACGTTCATGCTCGGCACAACGCCCCGCGCCCGACGCCCAGACGGTCGGCGGACCGTATGCCTGAGGACGACCACCCCCCAGCGCGCAGCCCCGGTCTCTCACCAGGTCCTTCGCGTGCGCCCCCGCCCCCGAGCCCGAGCCCGAGCCCGAGCCCGAGCCCGAGCCCGAGCCCGAGCCCGAGCCCGAGCCCGAGCCCGAGCTTAGTCGGCGACGCGCTCCACCACCACGAACTCCACGCGTCGATTCCTCCGAAAGGCCTCGTCGTCGCCGCCGCGATCGAGCGGCCGTTTCGACCCAAACCCGACGTACTCGAGCCGATCCGGATCCACGCCGGCATCGACCAGCTTGCGCACGACGTTGCGCGCGCGCCGCTCACTCAGGGCGCGATTGATGCCCCGGGGACCGCGGCTGTCGGTGTGGCCCTCGATGCGAATCTTGGTCCATTCGGGGTGCTGGCGAAGCGCGGCGGCAATGGCGGCGATCACCGGGCGCGCGCGCGAGCGCACGCGCGCCTTCTGATAGTCGAACAACACCCGCTCATCGAGCACCAGGCGCTCGTTCACGAACTGGATGGGCGTGGCATCGGGACAGCCATCGTCGTCCTCGAACCCGTTTGGGGTTTCCTCGTCCTCGGGACAGTCGTCGATGGAGTTGGCAAAGCCGTCGCCATCGGTATCGCCGTCCGGGCAGCCCGCGCGCCGCGGGTCGGCGCTGTCGCCAACGCCCTCGTCGGGACACAGGTCGTCGAGGTCGACCACCCCATCGCCGTCGCTGTCGCGCGGCGGGCAGCCGGGACGGGTCGGATCGGCGCGCGGTCCGCGCGGATCGTCGGGACACGCGTCCAGGGCGTCGGCCACGCCGTCGCGGTCGGCGTCGAGCATCGGGCAACCGGGGCGGTCGGGGTCCGCTGCGCGCCCGGCGGCCTGATCGGGACAGTGATCGGCAGCGTCGGTGACGCCGTCGCCGTCACCGTCGCCGTTCTCGAACCCGTCGCCGACAAGGGCGGCGGCCGCCAGGCGCTCGCCGCCGCCGCCGCGATTGCCAAAGCCGAATCCGAGGCCGGCCATGACCCAGGTCGGGTCGTCGTTCATCGGGTCAGAGGCCCAGGCAAAGCGCGCGAATGGCCCCATGCGCAGCCAGTCGTTGAGCGGAAACTCGTACCCCAGCCCGACATCGAAGCCGAGGCGATCGATGCCGCCGCTGCGGCCGAACTCGAGATGGCTGTCGACCCAGCCGTCGCTGCTCGCGTCGATACCCACCAGGTGTCCCCAGTGCAGGCGCAGACCGGTTGCCCCGGCGACCCACGACGTCGACTCGTCGTCGTCGCGGCCGCGAAAGGCGATGGCGATGACGCCCGCGTGCAGGCCCAGGGCGTCCGTGAGGTTGAGCTCGGCAAAGGCGGCACCCCCGAAACCCACGCCGAAGCGGTCTCGCGAGGCTTCGGCGAGGGGCTGCGCGGGAAACGCTTCGGCGCTGCCGGTGAGTCGCGACGGGGCGCCGTCGCCGGGCGATGCGCCGTCTGCCAGCACCGAGGTGTCGTCGGCGCGCGCGGACGCTGGCGCCAGAGCCAGCGCGGACGCCGTCAGAGAGAGAAGGACTAGTATCGCTCGCATGTGAACTCCCGGCGGTCTCCGCAGTCGCTGTCGTTCCAGGTTCCGTTGCCCAGCATTTCCGCGCAGTCTTCTCCGCGGGAGTCGTTGGGCTCGCCGCCGTTCCATCGGTTGTAGCGACCGCCGACGGCGGAGCCGTTGCCGCGTCCTTGCCAGAACTGGGTTCCGTCGATCCAGACCCATCGGTTCTCGCTGCCGCGATCGTTGGCCCCGATCCAGAAACTGTCGCTGTCTCGGTTGAGTCGGGTTGCCGTCGACCGCATCCAGTTATTCTCCGCCGCGTCGTCGACCCGGGCCAGGCGCATGCGCTGAGCCGCGCACGTATCGCGCGCCGTCGTCCAGTTCGTGTCGCCGTCGCAGAACAAGTAGCGACGACCGCGGAACGTCTCTGGCTTGCACTCGCGCGGGCAGAACTCTCTGGTGTTGGCGTTGCAGTCGTTGTCCAGGCCGTCGCAGACCTCGGCCAGGCCCGGTCGCCGGTCGCCGGTCGAGTCGTCGCAGTCGCCCGCCCGGTTCACGAAGCCGCCCGGGCGCGTGCACTGCCGTCGGGTATTGCTGGGGTTGCCATACGTGTCGCCGTCGGCGTCGCGGTACCAGGTCGTGGCGTCGGTGGCGTTTTCGTCGATGACGTTGTTGCAGTTGTTGTCGATGCCGTCGCAGGTCTCGGCCAGGCCCGGTCGCCGGTCGGCGCGCGAGTCGTCGCAGTCGATGTCGTTTTCGACGTAGCCGAGGGGGCGCTCGCACTCTCGGGTCGGGGAGTTTCGGTCACCGGCACCGTCGCCGTCCGAGTCCCGATACCAGGTGCTCGCGTCGGTCGCGTTCTCGTCGATGGTCAGGTTGCAGTTGTTGTCGATGCCGTCGCAGATTTCCGGCAGCCCAGGGCGTCGGGCCGCCGTTCGGTCATCGCAGTCCGTGCCGTTGTCGACATACCCGTCGGGCCGGCCGCACTGGACGATCGGGTTGCGCGGGCTGCCAGCGCCATCGCCATCCGCGTCCCGGTACCAGGTACCCGCGTCCGTGGCGTCGTCATCGATCACGAGGTTGCAGTCGTTGTCGACGCCGTCGCAGATCTCGGCCAGGCCCGGGTTGCGGTCGGCCCGGGTGTCGTCGCAGTCGGTGTTGTTGGTGACGTAGCCGGTGGGCTGCCCGCACTGCTGCACCGACACGGTCGGGTTGCCGAAGCCGTCGCCATCGACGTCCTGGAACCAGATGATCGCGTCGGTCGCGCCATCGTCGACGATCTGGTTGCAGTCGTTGTCGAGGCCGTCGCACACCTCGGCCAGGCCCGGGTATCGCCGGGCGCTGGTGTCGTCGCAGTCGGTGTTGTCGACCACGTAGCCCGCCGGTCTCTCGCACGAGGCGATGCGGGCACTGGCGTCGCCGAAGGTGTCGCCGTCGGCATCGCGGTACCAGGTGCTGGCATCGCTGGCATCGTCGTCGACGATCAGGTTGCAGTTGTTGTCGATGCCGTCGCAAACCTCGGAGAGGCCTGGGTTTCGGTCGGCTCGGGTGTCGTCGCAGTCGGTGTTGTCGCCGACAAATCCCTCCGGCTGCTCGCACTCCACCACCGATACGTTCGGGTCGCCGAAGTTGTCGCGGTCGTTGTCCCGGAACCAGGCGCGCGCGTCCGTGGCGTCGTCGTCGACGAGGATGTTGCAGTCGTTGTCGATGCCGTCGCAGACTTCCTCGAGGCCGGGGTTGCGCGCCGCCGTCGCGTCGTCGCAGTCGGTGCCGTCGGTGACGTAGCCGTCTGGCTGTTCGCACTGAACGATCGAATCGGCGGCGTCGCCATAGCTGTCGCCGTCGCCGTCGCGGTACCAGGTCACCGCGTCGCTCGCCCCGTCATCGACGAGGACATTGCAGTCGTTGTCGAGCCCGTCGCAGACCTCGGAACGTCCCGGGTTTCGCAGGGCGGTCGTGTCGTCGCAATCGGTGTTGTCGGCCACGTATCCCTGGGGACGAGTGCACTGGGCCAGGGGAGACGACGCGTCGCCGAAGTCGTCGCCGTCCGCGTCGCGAAACCAGGTCGCGGCGTCGGTCGCGCCATCGTCGATCACCAGGTTGCAGTCGTTGTCGAGGCCATCGCAGATCTCGGAGAGTCCCGGATTTCGGAGGGCCGTCGTGTCGTCGCAGTCGGTGTTGTCGGCAACGTACCCCTCGGGTCGGGCGCAGGCGGCCTGCGTCGCGCTCGCGTCGCCAAACCCGTCGCCGTCGGCGTCGCGGTGCCAGGTCGCGGCGTCGGTCGCTCCGTCGTCGACGACCAGGTTGCAGTCGTTGTCGAGGCCGTCGCACACCTCGGGCAGGCCGGGCGCTCGCTGCGCGGTGGTGTCGTCGCAGTCGTCGCTATTGCGAACGAACCCCATTGGCTGGCCGCACGATTCGGTCGACACCGAGGGGTTGCCAAAGCCGTCACCGTCGCTGTCTTCGAACCAGGTCGCGGCATCCGTGGCGTCGTCGTCGACCACGGCGTTGCAATCGTTGTCCAGCCCGTCGCACACTTCGGGCAAGCCGGGGCGCCGCCGGGCTTCGGTATCGTCGCAGTCGGTGTCGTCGTCGACGTAGCCCGATGGCTGCGCGCACTCTCGCACGGACGACGCGGCGTTGCCCGCACCGTCGCCATCGGAGTCTTCGTACCAGGTTGGGGCGTCGGTGGCCTCGTCGTCGGTCTCGCCGTTGCAGTCGTTGTCGAGTCCGTCGCAGACTTCATCGACGGGGTCGACCGAGCCTTCGCACTCTCCCCAGCCCTCGGGCACGCAGGTCTGCTCGCCAATGCGGCACTCGCCGACGTCGCTGCCGCAGTCGCGGGTGTCGCCGACCACGCACTCGCACGCTTCGTCCGGGCTGCCGTCGCAGTCGTTGTCGAGCCCATCGCAGGTCGCTTCGTCGGGTTCGTAGGTTGCGGGCCAGTCTTCGGCCCCACACGCGAGCCAACCCAGGGCGCCCCCGCAGCGCTGGACCGAACCGCTGCACACACCGAGCTGTTCCTCACACAGTGGCGGAGCTAGCTCCTCGTCGGTGAAACCGTCGCAGTCGTTGTCGCGACCGTCGCAGAGCTCGTCGCCGGGCGTTTCGTCGCATTCGCTGCACTCACCGTCGATGTTGCACACCTGGCTGGGGCCGCAGACTTCGCCCGGCGGCAAAGCATCGCCGTCCACGCACTCGGGGGCGTCGTTATCGCATTGGATGACGCCGACGACGCACTCGTCGCCGTTGTCGCACTCCTGGCCGGCATCGTCGCAGCCGACGCACGCACCGCGGCCGTCGCAGATGCTACCCTCGCCGCACGGGGCGCCGCTCGGCTTGGGACCGGCTTCCACACACGTCGCGACGCCGTCGGCGCACGCGATCTCGCCGAGCAAGCATCGGTTGGGCAACGCACACTCGTCCCCCGCTTTGTCGCAGCCGAGGCAGTTGCCCATGTCGTCGCAAAACCCGTCGGTACAGGGCGTGCCTTCGGTCTTGGGGGCACCCGGCTGGCACACGTTGCTGTCGCTGCAAACGGAGGCCTCGCGGCACTCGGTTTCGCCGGGGCAGGGCACCTCGTCGGAGCAAACGAAGTGGCAGGTGTCGTCACAGCCGGGCGAATCGTCGTCGCATTCCTCGCCCGGGTCGACGGTGCCGTCGCCGCAGGTGCACTCGCCGGCGTCCGAGCAGCGAATCTCGCCGTCGCACACCTCGCCCGACTGCCGGTCTTCGCACGGATTGGGCTCGGGAAACGACGGCTCGTCGGTGGGCGGTTCCACCGAGGCGTCGGGGCCTGCGCCCGCGCCGCAGAACAAGCTTCCCGACGAGTCGGGCGGGCAGTCGCCCGTACAAGCCGCCTGCAACAAGGCCGCGCAAAGGACGCACGTCACCGCTACGATTGTCTGAAATCGCACGCAAAACCCCTTTCGGCTGCCGCGTCAGGGCGCGGCGGCCGTTCCGAAACGCGGGCGAATTGCCGCCGCGCGTACCCCGGCTGTTGACTCCTGCGGCCACCGTATCAAGAGCGAACAGAAATCGCGCGGCCGCTGATTGACAATCAATGTCTCCCGACAGCCGCGCAAAGCGCCCAGGCGAAGGCGCGACGTTGTCACCTCCCTAGCAAGTCGACCCGTACCACGGCTCACTCAGTCGACGCGCAGACTGTCGACAGGCAGCGGGATCCGGACGCAAGGCGCCGCTCGATCGCTCGAGTCCAACGTCTTGAGCGATCGGTTAGCCGTCGCTATGCACGGCCTGGTTGCGCCAGCGGGGATGCGCGACGGGCAGGTCGTCGACGCTGGCGTTCGCCGGGCGAATGGCGAGCTTGCAGCTGGGGCCACCGGTCACGGATTGCGACTCCATTACCACCAGGCGTCCGCCGGCTTTGCGCATGAGCTCGCGGTCGAACTCCATGGATCGCCAGCAGGCCTCGGCATCGCCGGTGCCGCGCAGGGGACATTTCGCTCGAATCTCGACGTAGGCGGTCTCGCCCTCGGTGCGCAGGATCGGAAACGCGGCGCGCGGTGCGGGCATGAGCCGATTCCACTCCTGAGCGAGAGTCTCGGCCGTGTCGGCTGACCGCCGCCCCTGCACCCAGTGCACGACCCGCGCGAAGAAGCGAGCGAGGCCCAGCGACGGCGACTCCAGCCACGAAACGCGCGACATGGCGAACAGGACGCGCCCGGTCGCCATGAACACGGGCAGCGTGTAGATCTTGCGAAGCTGCTTTTTCAACGCAAGTCAGATTACGGCTGACAGACGTCCATCGACAGTGTCACATTCGACAAAGATGAGATCGAATCGGACACACCGGGTGGCGGTGCTGAACCTGCCCGACGGGCTGCGCACCGGCTACTCGCTGAGTCTCGACGTGCTCGACGTGGCCAACCGCGCCGCGCGCGGCCTCCAGCGCCCGCCGCCGTTTCACCCGATCGAGCTCGCGCCCGGCAAGCGGCTGCCGCGCAACCTGGCGGCCATCGTCTTGCCGGGCATGGGCTGTGCCACCGCCGGTGAAGTCGATCGCACGCTCGCCGCCGACCACGGGCGCTGGGCCGTCAAGACGCTGCGGGCGGCGCGCAAGGCTGGCGTCTACGTGGCGACGTCGTGCGCGGGCGTGTTCGTCGCCGCGGCGGCCGGCGTGCTCGAAGGCGGCAGCGCCACCACGTCGTGGTTTCTCGAGGCCGAGCTGGCGGCCCGGCATCCGGATGTCGACGTCAAAGCCGAGTGCGTGCTGGTCGAAAGCGGCTCGGTTCTTACGGGCGGAGCGGCGTTTGCGCACGCCGACGTCATGCTGGCGCTGGTCGATCGCATGGCCGGTGCGGCGATCGCTGACCTGTGCGCCAGCTACCTGCTGCTCGACCGGCGGCAGTCGCAGCGGCCGTACATGGTGTTGTCCGCGCTCATTCAAGGAGACGCGCAGCTGGTGCGGGCGGAGGCCTGGGTGCGCGAGCGCATCGCCGACCCGTTCTCGGTGGGCGAGGTGGCCTCGGCTGTGGGGCTGGGAACGCGCACGTTCGCGCGGCGACTGCAAAAGACCTGCGGCCTGTCGCCGATCCAGTTCGTGCAGCGCGTGCGTATGGATGTCGCGCGAGCGCTCATCGAGCAGGGGGCCTCGGTCGAGGCGGCGGCCGCCGAGGTCGGCTACAGCGACGCTTCCACCCTGCGCCGGCTTCTGCGCCGCAACGGCCACCGGTGATGCGCGGGGTCAGCCGAGGCGCGTGCGCAGCAGCTGCTCGAAGGCGGCGACGTCGCCGCCAAGCTCGTCGAGTTCGGCGGGCTCGATGATTCGCGTCGCCGTGCCGTCGACGACGCGCAGCACGCACGGATAGCGGCCGTCGGCGGCCCGGCGGGCTTCGGCGTCGAGCTCGTTGCGGTGCAGGGCGTCGACCGGGACCGGAAGGCGCGCGCAGGCGCGCTTCCACGCGCCCCGGCGCTGGCCGGTCATGGAGTGGGTGATGTCGCACAGCGAGCAGCTGCCGGCGCCGACGACTTTTCTGGCCACGTAGGTGAGCTCGCCGAGAAGGCCGCCGTCGGCGTTGTACACGATGACCAGCCGGTCGCGCTCCATGACGCCACGCTACCACGGTGACACTGGCGGTCCCGGGCTGCGGTTCTGGACATTGAAGCGCGCCCGATTCGAGAGGCCGCGACAAGTGCGCTAGCCTCGGCCCATGCTGCGTGCGGCGCTCATTCATCGCTACCTCGCGCACGGTCCGGGCGTCAGCCGCGCCGTGCACCGGGCCCTTGCCGCGGTGTCGTCGCGCCGCAAGGCCGTCGAGTTCTACTGGTCGGCCGCGTGCCCGTGGAGCTACGTCATGGCGCAACAGCTCGATGCCGTACTCGGCAGTGCGGACGTACCGCTGGTCGTGCGGCCCGTCCCGCTGGGTGCCCACGACGTCAACCCGGAGCCCGCGCTGCGCGTCGCCCACGGGCCGCGCGACTGCGCCGCGCTCGCGGCGTTCTACGACATCAGCTTTCCCGACGGCGCGGCCGAGCCCGGCGACGCCCTGGTTGCCCGCGCGCAGCGAACGGTGGTCGACACGCCGAGCCTCGCGCGCTGCATTGCCGCGGGCCGGGCGGTCTGGGGCGGCGACGCGGCGGCGCTCGATGGGCTTTCGCTGGCCGACGAGTCGGCAACCCGCGAGGCCCTCGCGTCCAACGCCGCTCGCCAGCGAGCCGGCGGCCACTACCAGACCGGGAGCGTGCGCTACCTGGGCGAGTGGTTCGAGGGCCCGATGCGTCTGGCGCTGGTGGCAGATCGACTGCGCCACGCCGGAGGGAACAACCTGGGGCAACCCCTGCGCCGCCGCGCCGAGGTCGATGTCACCAGGGCGGCGCCGGGCACGCCCCTCGAGATCTGGTTTTCGTTTCGCAGTCCGTACTCGTACCTGGCCGTGCACCAGATCGACCAGTGGCGCCAGCGCGGCGAGACGTTTGCCGTGGCCCTTCGCCCGGTGCTGCCCATGGTCATGCGCGGCCTTGCCGTGCCCCGGGCCAAGAAGATGTACCTCGTCAAGGACGCAGCCCGAGAGGCTCGGCGCCTCGGTATTCCCTTTGGCCGCATTGCCGACCCGGTCGGCGACGGCGCCCGCCGGTGCCTCGCCGTTTGCGCCGCGATTTCGAGTGACGGCGACACCGGGCGCGCCTTCGACTTCGCCGTCTCGGCCGCCCGCGGCATTTGGTCCGAAGGCATCGACGTCGCCACCGACGCCGGTCTCGAGCGCGTCGCCGAACGAGCCGGCCTGTCCCGCGACGACGTGCACGCCGGTCTCGCCGATCTGCCCGCCGGCGAAGCCCTCGCCGAGACCAACCGCGCAACCCTGACCGGCGACCTCGGCCTGTGGGGCGTGCCGTCCTTTCGGGTCGGCGACGCCCTCACCATCTGGGGTCAGGACCGCCTCGACCTCGTGCGCCACGCGTTGAGCCTGGGCGACTGAAGCCGGTCGAAAAAAAGGCCGCGACCCGGAGGTCGCGGCCTTGAGGCGTTGGTGAGCCAGAGCGCGGCTAGTTGCCGTCGCCGCACTCGCCCGGGTCGTTGGCATTGATGACCACGCCCGTGTCGATGCTCAGCAGGCAAGCGTTCGAGTACGTCACGCCGTCGCATCCGCACACCGGGTCGTAGAGCGTGATGCAGCTGGTGGCCGCTGGATCGCGGCACACGCCGACGAGCCCGTCGTACGTCTCGGGGCACTCTTCGAGGGCAAGGCCGCTGTAGTCGCAGACCAGGTCGGTCCCGCACGGGTTGTCGGTCGAGCACGGCGTACCGGTCGGCAGCTCGTCCGGCTCGTCCGGCTCGTCCGGCGCGCCTGGGACCGAGCAGATCACCTCGCCCGGAAAGGGGTCCGTCACGTCAGCCACCACCGAAACGCTCCAAAGAGCGGCGAAGCACTCGTTGCAGTAGACGCGATCATCGCAGCCTTGCACCAGCTGAATCTGCTGCGTGCATGCCTGGGGAACCGGCTCACAAGTGCCCGGTCGATCGGCGGCACCACAGATTGCCTCGCGGGGGAAGTTGCAGAACTCATCCTCGCCGCAGACCGGAAGCCCCGTGGTACCGCAGGCGCGGGGCTCGTTCGGTCCCGAACAGACGACGTCCGGCGAGTTCAGAGGGGCGTCGCCGACGACCGAGATGCCGTTGAGCGCCGCGTAGCACTCGTTGCAGTACACTTGGTCGTTGCAGCCGAGGACCGGCCGGAACTCTTCAGTGCAAAACTGGGGAATCGGCTCGCAGGTGCCCGGCTGATCGGCCGCACCGCAAATCGCTTCGCGGGGGAAGCTGCAGAACTCGTCCTCGGAACACTCTACCCCGCCGCGAACGCCGCAGAACTCGCTGTCGTCGAGCAGGACCTCGAGTTCGTAGCGGGCCGCGGTGGGCACGCCGTTGAACGCGCGCCTGGCCGTGGTGGCCAGCGCGTAGTAGCGATCATTGTCGGCCACCACGATCGACTGGCAGCCGCCGTTGCCGGTCGGCGGAAAGCAGAGATTGAAGTCGGGGCGCCCGTTGCGGATCTTGACGAACGACACGAAGCCCCGCGCGCCGGCAAACTCGGCCCGCAGGTCGAGACGGTCGCCGGGCTGGGTGTTGAGCGCGTACAGGTGAACGTCGTATCCACGGACCGCGAAGAGCCGGGCTCGGACGGTCGTGTTGTACGGCAGGGCGCTGAGAAGAAGCTCGGCGGCGTTGTCGCCGAGGTCAATGCTCACGAACTCATCGGAGGCGTTCGGTTCGGGAGCGGTGAGGTCACATGCAGCGACCGCGAGGAGCGGAAGCGCCGCGAGAAGGGTGCGTTTGGGGCTGAACACGGCGCGCACCCTACTTGCCCAAGTGGACGAGTCAACCTCACAGAGGATGAGCACTCGTGACAAAAGTGCGCTGTTCCTGATAGTGCGGAGAGTTACTAAACTGGGCGCGACTTCCGAGCGGTTTAGCCCGGTTGGACGGGTGTTCGGAGCGACAAGGACGGCGTCGATTACCTGGCTCGCGCCAGTTGATGGGCCGCCTCCTGGACGCCGCCGACGCGCTGGCCCGCGGCACCAACGAAGCATTGGCCGATGCCGATCGTTTTGTACAGTCTCGGCGGTATTGTGCAGCGTGCGAACCGTCGTTCGATTCCTGGCATCGTTTTCTCAGTCGGTTGCTCTCTGCTTGGAGATTGGTGCAGAAAGATTGCGCATGTGGGGTTGACGCCTACATGCGCATGAATAGAGTGCGCCGCGTGACTAGCCCCCTCAAGAGTCTCATTGCGGTCGCGGCGCTCGCCGTCGTGGCTTCCTGCTCAACCCAGGCCGACGATACGGAGTTCGAAGCGGTCGTCGCCGTCGACGTCGATAACCCGGCGCTGTTCGCTGGCTACATCGATTTCGAGACCGTCGTTGCCGGCGATCTGACGTTCGATTCGCCCTACGACTACTACATCCTGCCGACCGACGGCGGCGAGGAGTCGCTCATTCGCGCAAAGTCCCCATCGGGTGACGACCTGGCGCTGATCGTCCTTCGATGGAACGGCCAGGGCTGGACTCGCGTTGCCGCGAACGACAACTGCTCCTCGACTGGGTTCGATCCGTGCCTGACGCTGACGTTCGACGAGGGCTTTTACGCGGTACTCGTTGGCACCACCGACTACCTGGCGCGCCGCGGGGATCCGCGCGCGAGCTACACGCTCCGCGTCGCTCGGGTTGAGCCGACGATCCCGACGCTCGACGAGGGCGACATGTGCGGCGGCCAGATCCGCGGGGTCTGCGCCGACGGCCTCTACTGCGACTACCCGGACAACGAGTGCGGCGCGGCGGATGTGCCCGGCCTTTGTCAGCGGCGCCCGGACGCTTGCACTCAGATCTTCGAGCCGGTCTGCGCATGCGGCGCGATTGGTACGTTCCCCAATGCCTGCGAGGCCGCGGCGGCGGGCTTCGACCAGGCGCCGTGCGGCTTTCCGCCGCCGGGCGAGTTTTGCGGCGGCCCCGACGACGTTCAGTGCCCGTCGGGCAAGTCGTGCGATCTGAGCTTCTATCGCTCCTGTGGTCCCGAGCTGTCTGGCGAGTGCGTCTTCAAGGAGGCGCGCACGTGCACCACGATTTACGATCCGGTGTGCGGCTGCGACGGTGAGCTGTATCCGAACGACTGCCTGCGCCGCGCCGAGCTGGTTGCCCTCGACCCCAGTCTCGAGGTCAAGACCGACGCGAGCGGCCGCGACTTCTGCGCGAGCAAGTAGCTCTCGCCCGTTCCTAGCGGCGATACGAGCGCCCGGTCTCCCCGCGAGGCCGGGCGCTTTTTTCGTGTCGGTCGCGCCGCAATCCGTCCCCGCTGCGAGCCTGATACGATTGGTCGGCACACCGAGGGGAGGGACTGTGGCCGAGGAGCAGCTTGTCGGGCGGTACGAGATGTTGTGGGACTGCGAGTACTGCGGGACCCAGGGGCTTTTGGGGCTGACTCATCGGCACTGTCCCGAGTGCGGGGCGGTCCAGGACCCCGAGCGCCGGTACTACCCGGACGACGAGCACAAGGTTGCGGTCGACGACCATCGCTATTCGGGCACGGACCAGATATGCGCTTCGTGCGGCGCGGCAAGCTCGGCGGCGGCTTCGCACTGCGGCAACTGCGGGGCAGCCCTCGACGACGCCGCGGGCGCGGTCCAGCGCCGCGAGCAAACCGAGGGGGCGGGGGGCGGTTTCGACCGCGACTCGGTGGAACGCGGGCGGCAAGAGCGCGACGGCTCGGTTGCGTCGCCGCCGCCGAAGAAGTCGCGCACGTGGATGATTGTCGTCGGGGTCGTTGTCGCCGTCGTCGCGGTCATCCTGGTCGTGGTGCTGTGGCGCGCCACGGCGCAGCTCACGGTTGCCGGCGTCGAGTGGAGGCGATCGATCGCTATCGAGACGATGTCGGACGTGCGCGAGTCCGATTGGCGCGATCGCGTGCCGCGCGACGCCCGCGGCGTGAGCTGCCGGCGCGAGAAGCGCTCGACCAAGAAGGTCGAGGACGGCGAAACCTGCAAGAAGAAGCGGCGCGACAAGGGCGACGGCACGTTCGAGGAGGTCAAGACGTGCCGGCCGACGTATCGCGACGAGCCGGGCTACGACGACAAGTGCAGCTACACCGTGCGGCGCTGGAAGAAGTCGCGGTCGGTGGACGCCCAGGGGACAAGCGTTGCCCCGGAGCCGGCCTGGCCGACGGTGCAGCTCACGCGCACGGGCACGGGCCTGGGCGCCGAACGGGAGGGCAAGCGCACCGAGGTGTACCGAGCCCGCCTGGCCGACAAAGACGGCGAAGAGCACGAATGCGACGTGGCGTTCGCCCGTTTCCGGCAGCTCACGCCCGGCAGCCGCTGGACCGGCGACGTGCGCGTGGTGAGCGGTGGCCTCGCTTGCGACACGCTGAAACCGGCGCGGTAAGTCGCCTTTGGGTCGCGCCGCGAGGCGACGGGCACCGGGGGGCCAGCGGTTGGAGCCGGTGTCGGCACTGGCACGGCTCGGCTGGCTCCGTGCCGACGAATGCGACCCGCGAGCGCCCCTGATTTTCAGGGCTTGCCGATGGCACACGGGTTGCTGAAAGGGCCGGCATGCGCAACACGCACCGTCTCGTCCCCGCCCTTTTCGTCTCCGCCGGCATCCTGCTTTCCTGGGCCGGCACCGCTTCGGCTGGCTTCGACTACTCGAAGGCCAAGTCTGACTCCAAGTCGTTCGCCAACATCGGCGGCAGCTATTACGCCGGCGCCTCGGCCTCGGCCGTGAGCTACGAGGAAATGTGCCAATCGAGCGAGCAGGTCGCCGACATGTTCTGCGCCATGCCCGGGTTTCCGCTGTGCTCCAAGCTGCGGGACGAAGTCGCCAGGGTTTGTGACCAGGTCGGCTACGTGTTCGACGCCGAGGCCCGCGCCGAGGTCGATGTAAAGCTGTTCGGCAACAACTTCGAGCTGGCCAAGGTCGAGATTTACGCCCAGAACGACGACTCGGGCGCGAGCGCGGGCATGGGCCTGTACGGCGCCGGCACCAAGCTGTGGGGGGCCGACTACGGCACCACGGTGAGCGGCGGCTTCACCTTTCCGATCTACGGTGTCAGCAAGTCCAAGTCGATCAAGATCGCCGGCATCAAAGTCAAGGTCGAGGCCGAGGCGGGCGCCCTGGCCGGCATCGAGGGCGAAGCGTCGGCCTCGCAGTCGGGCCTGGTCGTTTCCGGCGGGCCGTTCATCGCCGCGTCGGCGTCGGCGTCGGCCGGTGGCGACGTGCTGGGCTTCGGCGGTGGCGTAAGCGGCAGCCTCACCCTGGCTCGCGTGGATGGCGTGGGGACGGGCGCCCTCGAGTGGACCCGGTCCACCATCACCGCATCGGGCTCCTTCGACCTCATCCTCACGTTCCTCAAGGGCAGCCTGGAGGTTTGGGTCAAGATGTTCGGCGAGCGGGTTGGCGACTGGACGCTGTTCGAGTACGACGGCATCGTTCGCACCTTCACTCTCGGCTCCGGCAGCCAGACCTGGAACCTCTAGTTTTCACGTCCACCGTTTTTCGCAGCCGCGCCGGGCGATTGGGAGTCGCCCGGCGCGCTTCGTTCCGCGGCCCTTCGCCCTTTGTCACTTCCGTCGAGAGTCTTTGCCATGAACAAGCTCGCAATCCTCGCCCTGGCTGCGCTCGCGGTCCTTGGAGCGGCGGCCTTGCTGCTCCGCTCCGATGCCGAAGCACCCGCGCAGTCCGATTCTCCGTCGGCGACCGCGGCCAAGCCCGCCGCCGCGCCCTCGTTTCATCGGGCGGAGGCGGTACCGCTGCCGGCCCGCAGCTGGAAGCTCGGCGTTTCGCGGGTCTACGCGTTCGATAGCGTTCGCACGTTGAGCCTTGCCTTCGGCTCGGGCAAGAACAAGGCGGGCGACGTTGCCCTGGCCGGCAACCTCGCGATGACGCCCATCGCCGATGACGGCGACGGCGTGCTCGTTCACACCCAGCTGCGCGACGCCCGGTTCGAGACCAGCGCCGCGAGCGCGCCTCGACCGGGGCTCGAGCGCGAGTTCATCGTGTCATTCGCAAAAGATGGTCGGGTCGACGCGGTTTTCTATCCGCGCGATCAGGTGGCCGCGACCAAGAACGAACTGACCTGGATGGTCTCTGCGCTGCAGCTCGCCGTGGGCGAGGACCCGCGCGCCGAGCAGTGGGAGGTCAGCGAGCAGGATACCACCGGGCAGTACCAGGCTGCGTACCGGCGTGCGGCCTCTGCCAGCACCGAGGTGAAGAAATCAAAGAGTCACTACGTCGAGATTCACGAATCCGATGCGCAGCCCGGTGACTATGCCGTCGAATCGGAGGAAGCGTTCGAGCTCGGCGCCGACGGTTGGCCCGAGACCATTCGCCTGCGCGAGTCGTCGAGTGCGGCCGCGGGCGGCGTGACCATCGCAATCGACACCGCCGCGACGGCGACCCTGGTCGAGACCGGGGACGCGGGGGCGCTGGTTGCTCGGGCGGACGCGCTTGTCGCCGGCATGGTCGCCGACGACTTTGCCGCCGCGGCCGGCGTGGCGGAGCTGCGCGCGAGCATGGACCGCCAGCTGACCGGCGGCCGGTCCCTTGCCGACATCGTGGCGGCGCTGCGGGCCGAGGCCGACCAGCAAAAGCGCATCGCCATGATGTTTGCGGCGGCCGCGGCGTTGCGCCTCGACCCGTCGTCGCTCGAGTCGCTCGAAAGCGAAGTGCGCGGCGAACAGCCCGGCGACGTCGCCAACGTCCTGCTCGGGGCGATGGGGGCATCGGGCCTCGACGCCGCGCAAGACGCCCTGGGCGATTTGCTGAGCGACCGGGCATTGCCCGAAGCGACGCGTCTGTCGGCGACGGCGGCGCTGGCCCAGAGCGCCTCGCACAGCCCCGAAGCCGTGAACGATTTGCTGCAGGTGTCGCGCGGCGCCGAATCGGACGTGCAGCGCGCCGCGACGCTGGCTCTCGGCGCGGCGGCCCGGTCCAACGACGACCTGGATCAGCTGGTCGACGAGCTGCTCGAGCGGCTGCAAAACGCCACGGAGCTCGGCGAAATAACGGTGCTGCTCGGTGCGCTGGGCAACAGCGGCGACCCGCGTGCGCTGCCCGCGCTGGAGGCGGCGCGCGGGCACGACAACTCCAGGATTCGCCAGGAGGCGGTCGAGGCCATGCGTCTGATTGCCGACGCCAGGGTCGATGGGTTGCTCGACGCATCGCTCATTAGCGACCCCGCCACCGGGGTGCGCCAGGCGGCGCTGTTCGCTATCGGTTTTCGCGACTTCGCCCTGCACACGGCGGCGTTCGAGGTCGTTGCCAGCAAGGAGCCGAGCGAGGCCGTTCGCCGAGCCCTGGTGAATTTGCTTGCTTCCAACCTCGACCAGGCCGGCGCGCACACGTTGCTCGCGTCCGTGGCGGAAAACGACGCCAGCGAGTCGGTGCGGCAAGCCGCCGCCAGTGCGCTCGCGGGTGAGTCTGCCGCACCGTAGCGCGGACCAAAATGGGCGCCTCCGGCACCTGCGACGTGCCGTTTTTGGGCCTCGTGAATGCGCGGCCAACGTGTTTTCTGGAGGTTGGCAATGGCACGTCGGTTGCTCTTACGTCGCCCCATGCGGACCACGCGACGACTGCTGGCTCTGATGTTCGTTTCCGCCGGAATCTTGCTGTCGACCATCGGCTCGGCAGCGGCCGGCGGCTGATGGCGCGGTTGGGAGCGCGGACTCGCGCCGGGGCCGCCCCGTCGGCCAGGCCCTAAAGCTCTCTGAGACCGGCCGATCCACCCCTACGGACTCGTGCGACTGGCTGGTGTGCAGAGCAACATCGCGGCTTTGCGCCGCGCGCCGGGGGTAGACCCCGCGCCGCGGGTGGAGGTGCGCTCGAAACAGCCCGCCGGCCCGGGCGACCCCGAGGCGTCGGGGGCGGTCGAGGTCACCCTGTCGCCCGAGGCCCTGAGCGCCCTCGAGCGGCGGGCCGCACAACCGGCCAACGACGGCGTGGTCGATGGTCCCGTCACGGGCCGAAAGGCAGACGACCAGGCGCCACCATCGGTGGGGCCCGAGCGCGAGGAAGAGCTCGCCATTGGCGAGCTGAGCGAGTCCGACCAGGAACTGGTTCGCAAACTCGTGGCTCGCGACGCCGAGGTGCGCACCCACGAGCAGGCCCACATCGCGGCCGGCGGCCAGTACATCAACGGCGGCCCGACGTACTCGTACCAGACCGGCCCCGACGGCAAGCGGTACGCCATTGGCGGCAGCGTCAGCATCGATACGTCGCCGGTGGCCGGCGACCCCGAGGCCACGCTCGAAAAGGCCCGCGTGGTAGAGCGCGCTGCCCTGGCGCCGAAAGATCCGTCGTCGACCGACCGGCAGGTCGCGTCGGCGGCGCGCAAGATGGCGGCGGCAGCACAGTCCGAGCTCGCCGAGCAGAGGACCCAAGAGCGCGCGTCGGCATCGGCCGGCGACGCCGCGACGACCGGAGCCGGCACGCCGCGCGACCAGGGGCAAGCCGCGTCGACAGCGCCGGACTCGACCGACGGGGCCCCGGCCATCGGCAACGGCGAGACGCCCGGCACCGAGCGGGTCGTTTCCGGCGAAGCTTCCGCCAGCGACCGTGCCCCGGTTGCGCGAGGTTCGAGTGGCCCCCGCGACCCCGCCGCCGTCGCCGACGCGTTCGCGAGCGCGCCGGTTGGGCGCGCGGCGCAGACGCCCTCACCCGGGGCCATTGCCGACGACGACGAAGGTCCGGGCGAAGTGGCAGACGAGCGGTCTCGGCCCCGCCTTTCGCCGCGCCGCGCCGCCCGCGCTTACGCCATCGCCGGGCGATAGCCGGCCGCCAGCGTTGAACGCTTCGGGGGGCCGCCCGGGCAACCTCGCCGTGACGTCGGTCGCGTTCGCGCTCGCGGGCGTCACGTGACGCCGTCACGCGGTGTCACGGCACGCGCGTTACGCCTGTGCGTTTCGCACGAGCTTCACCGCCTCTAGGTGCGCGAAGCACCGTGTTGCGCTGGTTGGTCCGGCCCTTGCTCAGGGGCCCTCAACGTCGCCGCGCTCGTTGCTGCGACCAACCCCCCACCAAGGAGATTCCGTGAAGAAACGTTTCGTTCCCCCGGGCGTTCGGCCCGGGCCGAAGATGCTGCTCGCGACCCTCGCGCTTGCGCTCGCGGCTTGCGTGACCGCCCCCCTCGACGGCACAGAACTCGACTCGCGCGGCGAGCGGTTCGACGTTCAGGGGCTCGCGCAGGCCGCCAACGCACGGGTCGTGCTGGAGGCGCGCCGGCCGACGTCGGGTTCGTGGGTCGAGCTGCGTCGCACCAATGCCGATCCGACGGTCAGTGGCACCTCGGGCATGTACGGCTACCGAATGCTCGACGTGCGCGTGCCCAACTGGCTGTGGGGGACCTCGTCCGGCAAGTACACGGCGCGGTTGCGAGTCCGGCAGCCAGACCTCGACGATCAGCTCGCCACGTTTTCGACGTTCACCGCGGCCGGTCTTGCCTGCGCGGGCCGCGAGATTCAAGAAGGGGCCACGGTGGCCGAAGCCGGCAGCCGCTGCGCGACGGGCAAAGAGATCAACCTGACGGGCGGGGCGGTGATCGCGCCGCCTCCGCCGCCGCCTCCGCCTCCGCCGCCCCCGCCGCCGCCCCCGCCGACGTGCAACGAGGGCGCACCCTGCACGGCGCACCCGGACGAGTGCTTCGGCCGCGACGACGACTTCGTGGTGCGCGGCGAGATCGAGTGCGTTCGCGGCGAACCGGTCTGCAACACCGACGACAGCGACGAGCTGTGCAAGGTCTGCGGCGGTGAGTGCGGCGGGTGCCCGGGCGCTCCGTGCGACGCCAACAACCTGTGCGGTCCGGGCAGCAACTGCCGGACGGATCCGTTCAACGGCCAGCTGCGGTGCTTCAGGCTCGACTTCGACACCTGCACGCCCAAGCAGGGCCTGTGCTGGACGCCGGACGAGGTCGGCCGCCCCGAGATCGGCTGCGACTTCTAGACGACCGTTCGCGCGGGCGGCGCTACCAGATGGCGTCGCCCGCGCGCATTCGTCCCGCGTCGGCTGGCAGGACGGGCCCGCGGCGTCACAGACCGCGCTACGAGGCCTCTCCGTCTGCGGGTTCGGGGCCCCGGGACGGGCGGGCGACATCGCCGAGCCACGCCGTCGCGACGGCTTCGATGTCGCCAGCCGTCACGCAGTCGCGAATCAGCGCTTGGTCCGAACCGCCGAGCTCGGCTTCGAGGGCTTCGATGCGCCGGCTCACGTCCGGCAGCGCCCGGTACGCCAGGTGCGCTGCCCGGTCGAGGTCGCCGCTCGCCCGCGCGCGTTCCTCGTCGGCGCGCAGGGCTTCTTCCTGCTCGAGCAGGGAGCGAATCTCGGCCACGGTGCCTTTTTGCCGGGTCCACTCCTCGGTGAGCCACTCGAGCCGTCTTTCGGCGGGGCCGAGCCGGCCGGCCACGTCGTCCCGGCGTTGCGATGACGCGGTTGGATCGCTGGCGATGGCGCGCTGTTCGATCCGCAGGCGGGTCACCTCCTCCTGGACGGTCGCGACCTCCACGGGAACGCTTTCGAGCTCGAGCTTTAGCTGGCTGGCCGCTTCGTCGACCAGGTCCAGCGCCTTGTCGGGCAGGTACCGGTCGGGGATTCGCTCGCCGCTGATGGCGACCGCGGCGACCAGCGCTTCGTCGGCAATACGGACCCGGTGGTGCGCTTCGAACCGGTCCTTTACGCCCCGCAGCATGACCAGCGCGTCTTCGGCGCTCGGCTCCAACACGGGTACCGGCTGAAAACGCCGGCTCAGCGCTTTGTCGCGAGCCAGGTGTTGTTCGTATTCGTCGGTCGTCGTGGCGCCGATGCAAGCGAGCTCGCGACGCGCGAGCGCCGGCTTGAGGAGATTGGCGGCGTCGAGGGCGCCGGGCGATGAGCCGGCGCCGATGACCGAGTGCAGCTCGTCGATGAAGAGAATCGCGTGGGGATCGGCCATGGCTTCGCCAACCACCGCTTTGAGCCGCTCTTCGAAGTCGCCCCGGTACCGGGTGCCGGCCAGCAAGCTGCCGAGGTCGAGAGACAGGATGCGCTTGCGCTGCAGGCTTTGCGGAACGGCGCCCTGGGCGATTCGGGCCGCAACCCCCTCGACGATGGCGGTCTTGCCGACGCCGGGCGGGCCGACGAGGACCGGGTTGTTCTTGCCGCGTCGGCCGAGAATCTGCAGCGTTCGTCGGGTCTCGCGGTCGCGGCCGATCACGGGGTCGCAGTCGCCCGCCCGCGAGCGAGCGACGAGATCGATGGTGTAGTCGGAGAGAGCCGGCACGCGCCCACTATACGAACGGGAGCGCGGGCTTCTGACCGCGGAGCAACCGCGAGCTCGCGACTATGCCGGTTTGGGCTACCGGCGCGGCGCCGGCCCGACGCCCGACGCCCGACGCCCGACGGGGAGGGCCCGGGTCGAACGGTTTCGACCCGCGACCCTCCCGTCCTGGACAATCCCCCTAGCGCCCGTTGGTGCCGGTGGCCCAGACCGCGCCGCGATCTGTGTACAGGACCAGGTTGCCGTCGTTTTGCATCACCAGCCGCGGATTGCCGCCGCGGTTGACGGTGTTGGACGCCCACAGGGCCCTTCCGGTGTTCCAGCCTCGATAGAGCACCAGGTTGCTGTCTCCCTGCACGGTGAGGCGACCGGCCCCCGAGTGGACCGTGTTCGATGCCCACAGCGGACGCCCGTCCGAGTTGCGGTAGACGACCAGGTTGGCGTCGTGCTGGAGAACGACCCTGTAGCGCCCGTCTCGAGACGTGAGTGATTCGCCCATGTACAGGGCCTGGTCCGCGGTCAAACTGTCGCCGAGCGACCCGCGCGCCGGGTGCGCGGGCCGGGGAGGCACCGCCACCAGGCGGCTTTGCGGGACGACTTGCTTGGGCGTTCCCGGACCCGACCACGAAAGCGTCACGGTGGCGTCGACGTGGGCTTCGAAGTACTCGACGCGAATGTCGTAGCGCCGCCCCGCATCGAGAGCAATCGCACCGCTGCGCTCCCGCGCGGAGTGTTTCGACCAGTCGTCGATGATCAGCCGGTCGTTCACCCACAGCCGCGAGCCATCGTCCGACACCAGGTAGAAGGTAAAGGTGCCCGACGCGGGTGCCTGTACGGTGCCGGTCCATCGGACGCTGAAGTCGTGGTCTTCCATGGCCGGATGCGGGTGCCCCCGTCCCCAGTCGAAGTTGACCGTCGCGTCGAGCCGCTGCAGCACCGGCTCGCGCAGGTCGCGGTCGTAGAAGTACGTACCCATCAGGCCGCACGTGCCCTCCGCGACGCCACAACCGCACGACCCGGGCGACGTCTTGCCCGGATCGCTCGGGCAGAAATCATTGCAGTCCGCGCTGCCGTCGCCGTCGGAGTCGACGTCGGTGGCGCCGCAGCCGCAGATACCGGGCTCGGTTTTGCCGCCGTCGCCGGGGCAACTGTCGAGACAGTCCGACGCGCCGTCGCCGTCGGAGTCGACGTCGGAGGTTCCGCAACCACATTGACCCGGGTCGATCTTGCCCGGATCGTCGGGGCACGAGTCGAGGCAATCCTGGACCCCGTCACCGTCGGAATCGGTCTCCGCCGCCGCGCAGCCGCACATGCCCTGGTCGGTCTTGTCGGGGTTGTCCGGACAGCGGTCGTTGCAGTCGGGCACTCCGTCGGAGTCCGCGTCGGCGTCGGGAGTTCCACAGCCGCAGATACCGGGCCCCGCCTTGCCGGGATCGTCGGCGCACAGGTCCTGGCAATCGGCGGTGCCGTCGCCGTCACTGTCGGTGTCGGGCACGCCGCAGCCGCAGATGCCGAGCTCGGTTTTGTCGGGATCGAGGGGACAATCGTCGTCCGGACCCTGGCTCAGGATTGCGCCCAGGCCCTCGGCCTTTTCCCACATGCGCAGGTAGGCCTCGGCCGAGCGAAACAGCGGCTCCAGGTCATCGTCGGATTCGGCGTCGCGCCGGAGGTCGTCGATGATCTCGGGCAGCAAGCCAATGTGGGCGAGTCCCTCGGTATTGAAGTCGATGGTCCGGTTGCCTACGCGCGGCCGCGTGAACGTCACGTCGCCCGCGTACGACTGAAAGGGATACGTCACGGGGTCTGTCTGTGGCGTACCGCAGTTGCTGCGCGGCCCAAACCGCGGCCCGGGGGCCCCGGCAAAGCCGTTGAGGTCGTAGCTCATCGCTTCGCCCGGGTAGGCGCCTTTGGCGCGCTTGAGCTCGATGCGCGAGCGCAGCGCGCCCAGGGTTGCGCCTTTGCGATTGGGATCGCGACACGTCCCGGTGTTGGTCTTCGAAATACCGCCGAGCGCATACACCTGTCCGTCGACGCCCTGCGTGCCGTGGGTGGCGGCCGGCGGGTAACCGAACTGCGCGAACATGTCGAAGGCGCGCCGGTACGCGTGTCGCGGCAGGTGGTCGACTTCGATGATCATGCCGCGCTTCATCATCTCTCGCAGCAGGAACTCACCCAGGCGCGTGAGGCCAAACTTCTGGCAGTAGTTGCCCTGCAGTCCACCGGACAAGAGCTTTGGCGCCACGGGTGCGAGAGTGAGGAGCGGAAACCGCGACACGTGGCTGGTGTCGTACGGCGGCCGCGACGCAAACTCGTTGCGCGGCTCGTTGAGCCCACCGAAGGCGACGTCGCCGCGGTCGAACGGCGCCGGATTGTCGGGGCAGCCGTCGTTAACGAAGTTGGACAGATGGCCGCTGTTGATGAAGTTGCCGAACTCGATGAAATCGCGGCTGCCGTCGCCCGCGGAGAACGCGTTGTCGAACTTGTGAACCGGAAACATGGCGCGAATTCCGCGGCGGTAGTAGTCGTCGAGAGTCCGGCGCACGTAGGCTTCGTCGCATCGCGGCGATCCGTCCCGGGGCGTTAGCAGGCAGTCGAACAGGTTCGACGTCTCGATGCCCAGCACCACGGCGAGCTTGCCGTCTTCGATGACCCGTCGGGCTTCGGCGGCCGACGTGACGATGCGGAAGAATCCCTGACCGGGACCGCCGGACTGGGCATCGATGTACTGCTCCATCTCGTAGATTTCTTCGATGGAACGGTCGACGGAGGCCATGTCGGTGCAGCCGTGACGGGGCGTTTGCAGGCGCAGCCCCTCGCTTAGCTCGCAAATGACCGAGTTGGATACGGCGTGTTGCACCATGAGGCGCAGGCCGCCCATCCAGGCGCGTTCGATCCAGCGGTAGTACTGGACCTGGTGGGTCGATGAAGACGGCGCGGCCGGCCACTCGGTGAACTCGGGATAGCCCCGGGTTTCGTGAAATGCGCCGGCGAGGTTGCCGCTGAGCAGTTCGGGGATGAGGTCCTTGAACAGGAAGTCCGCCGAGAGCTTGCCTTCGAAGACGGTGCCGAAGACATCGCGAATGCCGCCGATGCCGTGGGTTTCGTCGCAATCGGACAGCGCGTGCTCGACGCCGAGGCGGTGAAAGGGGGCCCCGTGAAAGACCCCGCCCCCGCCAAACCCATGGTTGGACATGATGTGCGTGTGAGGTTCGACGATGCCAAAGACAGCGCCGTCGTCGAAGGTGGTGGTGGCGACGTCGCCAGTGGCGTCGAGCGACAGCTCCGGGTGCTCGGCGCACCCGTCTACGGGCTCGAAGCGGATCGAGGCGGCGTGGCTCGCCCTGCCGGTCATACCGTCGAGCGCCATCAGCTGGTTGGTCTTGCGGTGGCGCAAGTGGAAACGCGGGTCCGAGCCCGCACTGATAGCCTCGAGCACCCACTCGGCCGGCGACTCGTAGCGCGAGACCTGCTCGGTTACGTCCGAGCGAAGGCGCGTGCGACGTCGCAACGAGCCGTTGTCGCCGACGACGTAGCCGCGTCCGGGGTCGTACAGCAAGTAGGTCGCCAGGCTCGCTGCCTTGAGAAAGAAGGGCGTGGCCTCGGCTCGGTCGGGGGCCGAGAAGGCGTAGCGGTCGCCATGGGCGCGAAGCCACTGGCCGTCGTCGTCGGCAATGGCGAAACAGCCGCTGGCAAAGCGATATACATCGACTTCGCTTACCCGGCGGGCGGTCGCGTCGGATCCATCGCAAGCGGTACCGAGGGCAAGCAGTGCGCTGCACGCCAGCCCGAGGCTCGAACAAAACCTCGACATAGGGACGTTCCTTTCGCCTGCCATTCGGGGGCGGCAGGCTTGCGGGCGTCGTCGCGCGATCGCCCGCGGTGCATGAACGAGCACGGGAGACGGTTCTCGCAGCTGGGGAACGTTGTCCTCAGTGACCACCGAAACCGATGGCGGCCTGTAGTCTCCAATGCTCACGGTTGTCCCCACTCAGCACGACACATGCCAGCGTGCACCGGGCTTCGCGGCGGCCGGTCAAGTGCCGGGAATGTTCGGCGGGACTTTGGAACGTACTGAATTCACCAACACTCGTTGGTGAGAAAGGGTGCCCCCGCGGCGATGGGGATTGCCGTCACCACGGGCACCGGATTCGCGAACCAATGTTCGCGCGGCGCGCCCCGGGGTGGTTTACGGCACGGCGGTGAGCTGGTGAACGACCAGAGGTTCTTCGCGGCCGCGAATGTCGACTTTGCCGATGGGAACGAGCGTGGCGGTCGCGCTCAGTTGCCGCGCGGTCGCGTCGCTAACCAGCAGGTCGGTCTCGAGCTCTTTGTTGAGCTGCTCGATGCGCGCGGCGACGTTGACGGTGTCGCCAATGGCGGTGTACTCGGCGCGGCTCTCGGTGCCGAGAATGCCCAGGACGGCGCGGCCGGTGTGAATTCCGACGCCGAAGCGGCCTCGCAAAGACCCGCCGCGCGAACCGCTGTCCAGGCGCGCGAGCCCGTCGAGCATCGAGCGCCCGGCGCGGGCCGCCCGCAGCGCGTGGTCGTCGGAGTCGCCCAGGGCGCCGAACAGGGCCATCAGGCCGTCGCCGGTGAACTTGTTGACAATGCCGCCGTGTCGCTCGATCGCGTCGGCTGCCACCGCGAAGTAGGCGTTGAGGAACTCGAGAACCTCGCTGGGCTTGCGGCGCTCGCTGAAGTCGGTGAAGCCGCGAATGTCGGCGAAAAGAACGGTCAACTCGCGCTCTTCGCCGATTCGCTCCGGATCGCCCTCGACCAGCAGTCGCGCCACCTCGCTCGAGACCTGGCGGCCCAGTTCGCGCTCGACCGTGAGGCTCTTGCGAACGCTGGTGACCAGCTCGATGACGCTGCGGCGCATGAGCTGGCAGACGAGAAACGCGCTCACGCCCGCGAGAACGAAGTAGCAGCAGCGCTGCAGCAGATTCCAGGGCTGCAGCGAGGGCAGCGCCTCGAGCATGGTCGGAGGAATGTCGCTGCGGTAGAACAGGTAGAGCGCGAGGTACTGCAGCGCCGCCAGGGCGCCGGTGTAGACGCTCAGCGAGCGGCGCAGTCGCACCGCCGAGGCCATGATGGCGATCGGGATGAGCAGCGTCGGCGCGGTCGTAAACGCGTAGGCGGCACCGACGAGCCGGGCGTCGACGATGACGATGGCGTTGAGCAGCGAGATCTCCAGCGTCGCGTTGGCCCAGTCCATCCACGGCCGATAGGCGCCGCGCAGATAGAGCCAGCGCAAAAACAGCAGGTAGCCGCCGGCCGACCACGCAATCGTGAGCAGCGTCGCGCCCAGGCGGGGGTTCACGCGCAGAAGGATGTAGAGGATGAACGGCGTGCCGAGAAGCACGACCGCCATGCCCGCCCGAATGATGGCGAACGAGCCGCGCGCCTGACGGATTCGGATGAGCTCCGCCGCCAGCGCATCGGTTGTCGCACCGTTGGCTACCCGATCGAACACGCCCCGGCCGATCTTAGCCGAACGGACAGGATGCCTGCTTCACGAACGTCGGCAACGTTCGTTGTGTGAATCGTAAGGGCCGGGCCAATGGCCGTTGCTCTCCGAACACATGCTCGGTGAGCTGCGTCCAGAAGTTCGCCGGCGGTTGAGTTTGGCCATTCCGTGACAGGTTCGCGGGCTTTGTCGGCTGTGGTCTCGGCGCTATCCTGGCGACGCAAGGGGGTAGCGATGCACAGCTGCTGGTTACGAAAGTGGGCGCTCGTCGCGGCGGCGGTGACGGCAACGGCCGTGGGGGCGTGCAGCTCGAGCGACTCGGCGGGCACGGGGACGGAGACGACCGCGCCGGGCGATGGCGACGGCGACGGCGACACGTCGGGGGATGGCACCGGCACGACCACAACGGGCGGGGGCGCCGGCTGTCCGCCCGAGTGCCCCAACGGAACGTTCTGCAGCGTCGCGGGGCAGTGCATTGACGACGGCACGTGCGCGCGCGACGGCGATTGCGACGACGGCCTCGAGTGCAGCGACGACGGCTTCTGCGAGATCGGGAGCGAGTGCGGCCAGTCGGAAATCGCCAACGTGCGGGTGTTGCCCAACATGCTGATCCTCTTGGACCGCAGCGGCAGCATGAGTCGCGACGCCGGCGACGACAGTCGCTGGAACGTAGCCAAGGCCGCGATTGAAACCGTGACCCAGGCGTTCGATGCCGACATCCGGTTCGGCCTGGCGACGTATTCGTCGTGCCTGGCGGGGGGCTGCTCAGCCGGCAGCATCGTCACGGCGATCGCCGACTCGAACGCGTCGGCGATCAATGGCTTTTTGGCCGACAAGATCGACGACGGCAGCAGCGACGGCACGGGCACCAGCGGCGGCAATGTTCGATATCTGTGCGACTCGGGGGATCCGGAGACCTCGACGGGCAAGAGTCTCAACGCGTTGGTCGGCGAGCCGAGCTTGTCCGACGGGAGTCGCGACAACGCGGTGCTGCTCATCACCGATGGCGAAGAGTCGGGCTCGTGTGTGGACGGCGGCGTCAACGGTCCGGCGGGGGCGGCCAACCTGCTGGGCCAGGCCGTCGGCGTTCGAACCTACGTTGTGGGCCTGGGTATCAACTCGGACACCCTCGACCAGATCGCCGCGGCCGGCGGCACGACGGAGTCGGTGTCGGCCAACAACGAGGCCGAGCTGATCATGGCTCTCGAGGACATCGCGGCTGCGGTTTTGTCCTGCGATATCGCGCTGAGCGAGGTACCGCCCGACCCCGACGAGCTGTTCGTGTTTTTCAACGACCAGACCCCGGCCATCGAAAACGACCCGACCAACGGCTGGACCTACGACGCGGGCACCAACACCGTGACCTTCAACGGCAGCGCCTGTGACCTCATTCGGTCGGGAGCCGTTACCGATATCGATGTCGTGTTCGGCTGCGGCGGCCCCGTCATCGACTAGGAGCGCAGCGCGAGCGCGTTTCGCCCCGGGAGGGCGGGCGAAATGCGATAGGATTCGTCCATCGCCGACGTAGTGACCCGCTCCATGCTGCCGGCCGTTCGCGACGCGACGGTGGACATGCTTCGAGGTATCGCGGTCGTCGCGATGGTGTGGGGCCACCTGGGTGTGTCGATCTTCGACCCGAGCGGGCAGGGCACGCCGGGCGTCACCCTGCAGGCGCCGCCGCCGCTGTGGACCGAGGTCTTTGGCGGCATCGCGCCGGCCCTGTTTCTGTTCGTGTGCGGCGTCATGGTCGCGTACAGCTATCGGCGCGGCGCCCGGCTGAGTCGTCAGCTGATCCGCATGGGACTCCTGTTCGTCGTCGGCGCGACGATCGACGTTCTTTTCTGGCGAATTCGCCCGTTTACGACGGTCGACGTTCTGTATTGCATCGCGCTCGCGCTGCCGCTTTGCCACCTGTTCGTATCCCGACTGCCGTCGTGGGCGCGCTGGCCGCTGGTGCTCGGGGTGTTTGCGGCGACGCCTCTTTTGCAGCGCTGGCTCGGGTACGCCGACTACCCGACCGAGTACACCATCTGGGGCAAGCTCGTGATGGACGTCGACAACCAGACGTCTATCTTCAACCACTGGATCATCGACGGCTGGTTTCCCATCTTTCCCTGGGTGGGGTTTGCTCTGCTGGGCTCCGTGCTCGGCGCCCGCCGATGGGATACGCGACGCCCGACCGGGCGCGACGAGCTCATTGCCGTGGCCGCCGGCGCGGGACTGCTGTTGCTCGGCGTGGCGCTGGGATGGCCAGACCCGGCCGCGCGGAGCATCCTGCGGCTCAACGCCGGAGGCGCCTTCATGCCGCCGGACGTCGGGTACGTGTCGGCGTCGATCGGCAGCGTGCTGCTGTTGCTCGCGCTGTGCGACCGGATACCGGCGTCTCGCGCGCGCGACCCGCTGATCCTGCTCGGCATGGCGCCGCTGTTTTTGTACATCTCACACTACCCGCTGATCTGGGTGGTGTCGGGCTTGCTGTCGTCTCGACTCACCATCGGTCCCGGCATTGCGGTCATCGCGCTGTCCCTGGCGGTTCTGGCCGCGGTGGCCTGGGCCTGGATCCGGGTGCGCGGACCCATCCTGGAAAAGATCACGGGGCGACCTCGGGATGTCGTCGCCGGCGACCAGGTGGACTCCTAGTGGTCGCGGTGGGCGAGGTTCTCGGGAACGGCTTCGCGCGGCATCGAGCCTAGCGGATCGTCGATCCACAGCCGCGAGTGGGTGCCAAATTCTACGTAGGTCCCCGTGGCGACGTGGCGCAGGCCCGAGCGCTCGATTCTCGCCAGCGTCGACAGGTTGTCGAAACTAAAGTCCGAGAGAAAGCGCGTGTCCGAGTCGGCAAAGTGCTGTCGCCAGTGCAGGAAGCGGTCGTTGCCGAGGCGCCGCCCGCGGAACCCGGGATGGGTAAACCCCTTGTAGATGTGGACCCAGCCGTCCTGCAGGTGCACCGCCGCGCGCAGCTTGGGCACGACCAGCCGCCGCGGATTGAGCCACGCGTAGCCGGCGGGCTGCCCGCCGACGACGTTGAGAACGCACAGGTGGCCGCGGTCGAGCAGCCGCTCGGCGCCGTGGAGCCCAAGGTCGCTCAAGCCCCAAACCGGGTCTTTGCTCATGGCGTTGAGGTCCGCGGGCGTCGCCCACCGCGTATCGCCGGCGCCGCTGGGCCGCGGGCGGCGGACCATCTCGAAGAACAACACGCGCTCGAGAACGACCGCGCGCCTCGCCGCCGCGATCGCCACGAGCCGCGCGCTCTTTCCCAGACCGTGGCGCCGGGCCGCGGCGCGCAGGTTGGCAGCTGTGGCGCGCACGGTCACGATGAACTCCCGCCCGCGGCCGTCGCGGTTGGGCGCAGGGCGCGCAGCAGTGGCTTCACGGCAATCACACCGCAGAGGGCAGAGGCAGCGTAGACGGCAGCGCCGGCGGCGAGCGAAATGAGCACGCCGAAGCGCAGAGTCCAGCTCATCAGGGCGATCATAGCGGCCACGGTGACGGCGAGCTTCAAATACGCAACGAGGTCGAACGAAAGTCGACAGTGGCGGGAAAAAAGCGCGGTGTAGGCAACGCTGCAGAACGTTGTTGTGGCCGCCACGGCCCAGGCGCAACCGGCCGCCCCGTAGTAGGGGACCAAAACGACGGTCAGACCCACGTTGATGGCGGCGCCAGCGCAGCTAATCCAGAGCCGGCCGTTTTGCTGGTAAATCGCCGCGAGGGCGTCGGCCATCGCGACCGCCACGAACTCTAGCGGCAGCACAAAGGCCATGACGCGCAAGACGGTGCCCGCCTCGCCGAACTGGTCGCCGAATACCAGCGCGATGAGCTCGTCGGCGCACAACGCGGCGCCGGCGGCCATGGGCAGGCCTAGAGCCAGGAGCCCGAAGAGCGACCGACTTACCAGGGCACCGCACTGCTGCGCGCCATCGCTGCCCGCCCAGAGGCGGGTCACCGCGGGGGTGAGCGCGTCCGACACGGCGTCGGGAATCATCGCGAGGGGCACGAGCAGCCGGCCGCCGACCGCGAACACGCCCACCATCGCCAGTCCCGACAGGCCTTCGATCAGGATGGGGTTGACCTCCCACATGAGCAGCCCGATGGCCGCGTTGGCTCCAAAGGGCAGCGCGTAGCGCAGCTCGCGCACCGCCTCGGGGGTCGACCAGCGCAGCCCAACAGGGCCCCGCGCCCGCCACGTGGCGACCAGCGGAACGAGCAGGGCGACCCCGGACCCGGCCGCATAGACCGCGACCATGGCGGTTGCGCTGCCGCCCTGTCGAACGACCACGACGACGCCCGCGAAGGTCGCGAGCCGGGCCGCGATGCTCGCGGCCGCTTCCACGTCGAAGCGTTCTTGCCCTTGAAACGCATCCCGCAGCGTCATGCCGAGGGCGTTGACGGGCAAGGTCACCGAGGCGATGGCGACCAGCGCGAACAGCGCCTCGCGGTCGTCGTTGAGATAGACAACGACCATGAGAACGGGCCAAACCGCGAGACTCAGCAGCAGGCGAAGTGAACACATCAAGCTCAGGTAAGAGCCAAGGGGCCGGTCTCCGTGGGCGACGCTGCGGATCGTGACGCCGCGCAGGCCGAAGGTCGCAATGGTCGCGAACACGCCGACCAGCGCGAACGTGTACTCGAACCTGCCGAGTCCACGGGGGCCGAGGTGGCGCGCAATCAGGGCGGCGGCCACCAGCCCCAGCGCCGTGACGACGAGCTGTCGGCCGAGCAGCAGCGCGGCGTTGCGAATGACTCGCGCCTGAGTATCGTTGGCGGTGGTCACGGCGCGCGCTGGGCATCGAGCCGGGAGACGATGAATCGCTGCTTGCCCGTGGCCGTACGCGGGATGGCTTCGAGGCGTTCGATGTCGATGCGCATGTCGTCGCCGAGGGCGTCGCGCAAGCTGGTGCACAAAGCGCCGGCGTCGGCGTCGCCGAAGTCGTGCGTGGGGACGAGCAAGACCCGAACTCGCCCGAGCTCTTCCTGCACGATCTGGCACGAACGAATGCGCGGAAAGTCGGCAATCGCGCTGTCGATCTCGAAGATTTCGCGCCCGTCGGTCGCGTACAGCGAGTCTTCGACCCGGCCGACGATGCGCTTGACCGTGGGAAACGGCCGGCCGCACGGGCAGGGCGACTCGGCGGGCTCGGCGAGGTCGCGGGTCCGATACCGAACGAGCGGCATGGCCGGATTAAAGAATCCCGTCGCAACCACCTGGGCCAGGTTGGAGTCGTTGCTCGGGACGAGTTCGACGACCCCGAAGTCGCTGCGCACGTGGAGATTGCCGAACTCGCACTCGCTCATGTAGATGCATTTTTCCTGCATGCCGAAGAGGTCGTAGATGCGCGCTCCCCAGGCGCTTTCGATCTTGTCCCTCTGGGAGGCGTCGAACTGCTCCGACTGCGTCCACAAGCCGGCAAGGCCGTCGATGCGCATGCCGCGCTCGCGAAGCCGATTGCCCAGGAGCAGCAAGATACTCGGATACGTGCGCAAAAAACGCGGGCGAAACGACTGCAGCATGTCCAGGTAGGCATCGCAGCCGCGCTGGTCGAGGTGGTGTGGCGATACTTCGAGAAATGTCCGGGTGCGCGTGTAGGGGGCGAACGAGGGGCCCTGGAGCTGGCCCGTCAGCTTGCCGACGCACACCGCCACTCGATCGCCCGGTCGATAGCCGCCCCACTGCCATCCCAGGACCATGAGCGCGTGCTCGGCGGCCAGGGTCGAGCGCGTGACGCCGACCCGCAGCGGTGTGCCGGTCGAGCCGCTCGTCGTGCGCCACACGATTTGGTTCGGTGGCACCGCCGAACTGACGAATGCGGCCGGCGCGTCCTGTAGATCGCGTTTGTCGAGCAGCGGCAGACCCGCCAGGTCGTCGCGGTTTCGGATGTCTTGCCAGCTTGCGCCGGCCTTGTCGAATCGCTCTCGATAGGCCGGCACCGTTGTCGCCGCGTGGCGCACGATGCGGCGGAGCTCGGCGCTTTGAAGCGCGTCGAGTTCGTCCCTCGACAGGGACTCGGATCGCGAAAAATGCCGGTAGTGCCGGGCGAACGTCAGGCCCCGGTTCCACGGGAACGGCGTTTGCGCGAACGCCGCCCGGGCCAGGCGACGCACCGGGGGCGGCAGCGCCGCGTAGCAGTGTCGGAGAGCCCGTTTCGCGCGCGCCGAAGGTGACGACGAGGTCCGTTCGCGGGCGGCTTGACTCATTCCCCGGTGATTCTACCGCAGCGTTTGCCGATCGCCGCACCGGGAGGTTTGTCGGTGCAGGACCCACCCCGGGGCGGGCACCGCGCTAGGGGCGTGACGTCGTGTGCGCCCGGGGCAGCGACTGGTCCGGGCTTGCGCGCAAGCGTTCGCGCGCTCGCGAGATGGTTTGTGTGGCCGCCTCGGCGAGCGTGGCCCGAAGCTCCCACTCGGCGTCCGGCAGCACGATTTGCAAGACCGCTTCTCGCTGGGCGTCGCCGTCGCGCCAGGCGAGGCGCACGCATTCGCAGTCGGCTCGCACGCTATCGATGCGGGCCAGCGAGATGACGAGGGGCTCGGAATCCTCGCGCGCGAGCTCGACCTCTCGCTCGCGCACAATGAGCTCGCCCTCTTGCCGGTCGTCGAGGCCATCGATGGGGAAGACGCGGTATCGGTTTCGGGGCGTACTCAACCCGAGGGAGTTCAACACGATTGCCCAAAAGAAGTGCGGCAGTGCGGGCACGACCATGGCGCCCAGGGCGCTGATGGTCACGAGGGACATGTTGGCGGTGGCGCTGGACATCGCGGCCACGAAGACGATGTAGGCGACCGCCGAACACAGGGTGGCGATGGCCGACCACAGGACGAAGCTGCGGCCCTGGCGCCGCGCCACCTGCCCGACGAGAGCGCCGCCGCCGATCACGATCGCGCACAGCAAAAGTCCAGTCACGGTGTCGACGGTACGGCATCGGGCCGCCCGAACGGCGATTTCCCGGCAATAGCCCAATATGGGCCATACGGAGCGTCCCGAGGAGGGGGGCCGTTCGGGGCCCGCGGCTCGGGTCGTCACAACCGCTATGAAGTCGCGCCTGGGTTGTCACATTCAGGCGCAGCCGTCGTCATCGGGATGTCAAATGAGGGCCTTAGCGTCCGGTGAACGAAAAATCTCAGCCACTGGACATCCAATGCGAAGCAACAAGACACTCACTTTGGCCGCGGCACTGTTTCTCTCGATCGCGGGTTGTAGCGGCGACGACGGCGACCCCGGCCCGCAGGGCCCGGCGGGAGCCGACGGCTCCGACGGTACGAACGGGACCGACGGTACGAATGGCACCAACGGCAGCGACGGGGCCGACGGCAACGACGGAGCCGACGGTAGCGACGGGGTCACCTCCATCAACCTTCAGTTCATCGGCCGCTACGAGAGCGGCGTGTTCGACGAGGGCGCGTCGGAGATCGTGAGCTACGACGCCGGTAGCCAGCGGCTCTTCCAGGTCAACGCCAACTCGGGGCAGGTCGACATCCTCGACGTTTCCACGGTGGCAACGCCCACTCTCGAGGGCTCCATCGACGTCGCGGCCGAAGTCGGCGCCAACACGACCATCACCACGGTTCTCGGCAGCGTCAACAGTGTCGCCGTCAGTGGCGGAACGGTGGCCGCGGCGATCGCAGCCGATGCGGTCGACGAACGGGGCGTGGTCGCGTTCTTTCAGGCCAGCGACTCGGCTTTCATCGCCGCCTACGAAGTTGGCTTTCTGCCCGACTCGGTGGCCTTTAGCCCCGACGGCAACACGGTGGTGGTCGCCAACGAAGGCGAGCCCAATGACGACTACACGGTCGACCCAATTGGCTCCATCGGCGTCATCGACATCTCCGGCGGCGCCGCCTCGGCCACGGTGACCGATCTCGACTTTACGGCCTTCAACGCCGGCGAATCCCGCGAGGCCGAGCTGGCCCCGGGAGTTCGCATCTTTGGCCTCAAGCAGCCCGGCGATGTTCCCTCGACGGTCGCCGAGGACATCGAGCCCGAGTACGTGGCCTTCGGCGCTGACTCGACCACCGCATTCGTGTCGCTGCAGGAGAACAACGCCATCGCTGTCATTGACGTTTCTACGCCGGCCATCTCCGAGATCATTGCGCTCGGCACCAAGAACCACAGCCTCATCGGCAACGAACTGGACGCGAGCAATCGCGATGGCGCCATCAACATTCGCAACTGGCCGGTGCAGGGCTTCTTGATGCCCGATTCGATCGCGACGTACGAGTTCCAGGGCGAAACCATGATCGTGACGGCGAACGAGGGCGACACTCGGGACTACGACGGCTTTTCCGAGGAGACGCGGGTGGGTGACCTCACCCTCGACCCGACGGCGTTCCCGGACGCGGCGACGCTGCAGCTGGACGAAAACCTGGGTCGCCTGATCACCACGACGGCCAACGGTGACGACGACGGCGACGGCGACTTCGACCGCATCTTTTCCATTGGCGGGCGGTCGTTCTCGATCTTCACGGCCAGCGGCGAGCTGATTTTCGACAGCGGCAACGAGCTCGCTCTGGTGACCGCGGCTCGCCTCGGCGAGAACTTCAACGCCACCAACGACGAAAACGAGGGCGATGCGCGCAGTGACGACAAGGGCACCGAGCCCGAAGCGGTTGCCATCGGCCAGGTGGGCACGGCTACGTTCGCCTTTATCGGCCTCGAGCGAGTGGGGGGAATCGCCGTGTACAACGTGTCGAACCCGCACAATCCGCGATTCGTTCAGTACGTCAACGAACGCGATTTCTCGGCGGAGCCGACGCTGGATGGCGATGCCTCCAATCCGGCCGCTGGCGACCTGGGCCCCGAGAGCATCGTGTTCATTCCCGCAGCCGACAGCCCCAGCGGCGACAACCTGATCGCCGTCGGCAATGAAGTGAGCGGAACGACCTCGTTCTACCGCATCAGCGTCATTCCCGAATAACCTCCAGGGACGGGTTCCCGGGTGTCTTGGGCCACCCGGGGCCTCGTCAACACGGACGGGGCATAGGCCCCGGCTCGCGGCGAGCGTGCTACGAAGTGCCGGCCATGTCTCGCGTTCGGACCTTGTCGATTGTTGCCCTGGTGGGCTCGCTCCTCATTGCCTGTGCCGCGCCGCAGCCAGCCGCGGCCCAGCGAGCGCCGACCCTTCTCGACGTGAGTCGGTCGATCGAGTCGATCAGCGAACGCGCTCGTTATGCGGTCGTTCAGGTGAACGTGACCGGGCTCGCCAGCGTCGCTTCCGGGGCGGCGACGACCTCCGATCTGCTGCCGGAACAGCGGGGCACGGGGTCGGGCGTGGTCTTCGACCCGTCTGGCTACATCGTAACCAACGCACACGTGGTGCAGAACGCGACCCAGGTCGATGTCGTGGTGGCGCTGCCCGACGTGCGGCCGGGGGGCCGCAAATCGATCCTGCGACGCCGAACCCGCACGCTGGCGGCACAGATCGTCGGCGTCGACCGGGAGACCGACCTGGCCGTTCTCAAGGTCGACGCCACCGACTTGACCAGTCTCGACTTCGGCGACTCCGACGCCCTTGCGCAGGGAGAGATCGTGCTGGCTTTCGGCAGCCCCCGCGGGCTGGAGGATTCGGTCAGCATGGGTGTGGTCAGCTCGAAGGCGCGGCAAATCTCGCCCGAGCACCCGGTCGTGTACATCCAGACCGACGCGAGCATCAATCCGGGAAACAGCGGCGGTCCCCTCGTCGACGCCCGCGGCCGCGTTGTCGGCATCAACACGTTCATCTTCACCAAGAGCGGCGGCAGCGAGGGGCTTGGCTTTGCGGTGCCGAGCAACATCGTGCGCACCGTGGCCAACCAGCTGCGCGCCAATGGCCGGGTGCGTCGCGGCGTCATTGGCGTCAACGCCCAGAGCATCGACGACGATCTTGCGACGGCGCTAGCTCTGGGGGAGCAGTCGGGCGTGCTGGTCGGCGACGTGCTGCCGGGCAGCCCGGCGCAGCGGGCCGGCCTGGAAGTCGGCGATATCATCCTGGCGCTGGACGGCAAGCCCATGGAGAACGGCCGCCAGTTTGACGTGAACATCTACCAGCGTTCGGTGGGCGACACCGTCAAGCTGGCCGTGCGGCGGGGGCCGCGCGAACTCGAGCTCGACGTCGGCGTGGTCGAGCGGGTCGACAACCCGGCGAACCTCGCGGAGCTGGTGGACCCGGACACCAATCTGGTTCCCGAACTCGGCATCCTCGGGCTCGATGTCGACGCCGTCAGCGCCATGCGTTTGCGCTTGCGCAAAAAGAGCGGCGTGCTGGTCGGGGCCGTGGCTCGCGAGAGCCCGGTATCGCGCGGCCGGTTCGTTCAGGGCGACGTGGTGCACATGGTCAACGGCGCTGAGATCAAGAACCTGGAACAACTGCGCGCCGCGCTGCAGCGGCTGCCGCCGGGAAGCCCGGTGGCCATTCAGGTCGAGCGGCGCGGGCTGTTGTTGTTCCTGTCGTTTCGCACGCGTCGCTAGCGGCGCCGCCCCTTTTTGGGCCTTTCGCTGCCTCCCCTGCGGACTGACGGTGGCTCTCTGGGGGATGATGAAGTCCCTCAGAGCCCAGGAGGCCTCCGTGTCCGACCAGCCCAGTGACAAGTCGCTCACCCGCATGCGCACGTTCGTCGCCAAGTACTGCGAGAAGTCGGGAACGACGACGCACCCCGATGACTCGGTGCGGGATGCCGTGGTCCTGGGCCTGGCCAAGCACCAGGACGAACTCGGCCGGCCGCTGTGCCCGTGTCGCTTCTACCCTGACAAGAAGGCCGAGGTGGCGCACCGCACCTGGATTTGCGCCTGCGACGACATGCAGATCTACAAGTACTGTCACTGCTTGCTGTTCGTAAACGAAGACGGTTTGCCCATCACCGAATACCTGCCCGCGGACCACGAGGGGCGCGAGATTTACGGTCTCGTCAAAGACCCGACGCCCGACAAAGGGCGGCCGCTTCGAAAAAAAGCGGACGAGCGCGAGCGCGAGCGCAAAGAACGCCCCAGCTAACGCGGCGCGGCCTCCGACCGCGCGCTCACGTGCCCGTTGGCGCCGCGTCCGAGGGCGGCGAAACGCGCGAAGTGCGCTCAGCGCGCGTTGACAGTGGCTTTACATGACGTCGGTCAATGTCGATAGTTCCGTGCGATGTCGGCGGGATCATCGCGTGATCTCATTGTTAAACGATTTACAGGTTGACTGCCTCGCTGGGCCGCAGAGTTAATGACTCCACGATGGCGCGGGCAATGAACAAAGTGGTGGTGCTGGGGGCCAACGGAGCGATGGGGGCCGGCAGCGGGGAGGTCTTCGCGGCCGCCGGCATTCCGGTGGTCTTTCTGGCTCGAACCCGAGACAAGGCCGCCGCCGGCCGCCGCCGTGCGGAATCCATGGCCAAGGCGGAGGCGCTCTCCAGGCTTATCGAGATTGGCACCTACGACGACGATCTCGAGCGCGAGTGCGCCGACGCCGACCTCATCTTCGAGGCCGTGTCGGAGAACATTGACCTCAAGCGCACCTTCTTCGAGCGCGTCGACCGGGTTCGCAAAGCGGGGTCGATCGTCGCGACCGTGTCGTCGGGCTTGTCGATCGCCGACATGACCGCCGGCCGCAGCGATAGTTTTGCCAGCCACTTTCTCGGCATTCACTTCTTCAATCCGCCCAACGTGATCGTGGGGTGCGAACTCGTGCCTCACGCAAAGACCGATCCGGCGGTGACCGAGTTCGTCGCCGAGCTGCTCGATGGTCGCCTGGGCCGCGAGGTGATTCGCACGTCGGACACGCCGGCATTCGCTGGCAACCGGGTCGGCTTCAAGGTTCTCAACGAGGTTGCGCAGCTGGCTCTCGAACACGGCGTGGCCTTTCTGGACCAGCTGCTCGGCCCCCACACCGGTCGCGCGATGGCGCCGTTGGTCACCATCGACTTCGTCGGCTGGGACGTGCACAAGGCCATCGTCGACAACCTGCAGGCCAACACCGACGACGAGGCCAACGAAGCGTTCGCGCTGCCGGCGTACATGCAGTCCCTCATCGATTCGGGTCACCTTGGCGCCAAGACCCCCGACAAGGGCGGCTTCTTTCGCAAGGATGGCGACACCCAGCTGGTCCTGGAGCCAGCGGCCGGCGGGTACCGACCGCTCGCCGAGGTTGCGACCGAGGCGCCCGACTTCGTCGTCCGCATGAAGCAACTCAACCGCGTTGGCCGCTACGCCCAGGCCATGGACGTCTTTGCAACGGCGCGGGGAGGCGAAGCCGACCTGATGCGCCGGATCATTCTCGGGTACATCAGCTATGGATTGAACCGCGTCGGCTCGGTCGTCGAAGCGCCGCGGGACGTGGACCGAATCATGGGATTCGGCTTCAACTGGGCTCCCCCCAGCGTGCTCGCCGACACCATCGGCCTGCAGCGCACCGTGACCCTTCTCGAGGCGGCTGGGCTACCCGTGCCGCCAATTCTCATCGATGCCGCAGAACGGCGGCAGAAGCTGTTTGACGAGCCGACCGTCGACTCCGGTCGCTTCTTTTTCGCGTGAGGCAACCGATGACTCCACCTGTATACATTCTTGGCGGCTACCAAACAGACTTTGCTCGCAACTGGAGCAAGGAGCGCAAGCACCTGTCCGCGATGGTGCGCGAAGCGGTTACCGGGGGCCTGGCGGCGACCGGACTCGAGCCGAAGGACGTTGGCGTTGGTCACGTCGGCAACTTCGCCGCCGAGCTTTACGCCATGCAGGGGCATCTCGGCGCGTTTCTCGTCGACGTCGATCCCGCCTTCTCGGGCCTGCCAACCGGACGCCACGAGGCCGCCTGCGCTTCTGGCTCCATTGCCCTGCTCGCGGCGTCGGCCGAGATCGAGGCGGGCCGCTACGACTGCGCCATGGTCGTTGGCGTCGAGCAGATGAAGACGGTCAGTCCCGCCATTGGCGGCGACTACCTGGGCACCGCGGCCTGGTACGAGCTCGAGGCCAAGGGCGTCGAGTTTCCGTTTCCCAAACTCTTCGGCAAGCTCGGCGACGAGTACGACAAGCGCTACGGCCTCAAGGACGAGCACCTGGCGCACATCTCGGCCGTCAACTACGGCAACGCCAGGCGCAACCCCAAGGCACAAACGCGGACCTGGTACATGAGCGAGGAACACGCCGCCGCTCCGAGCAAGTACAACTCGGTCATCGGCGGCCGTATCAAGGTCACTGACTGCTCCCAGGTGACCGACGGCGCCGTGTGCCTGTTTCTGGCGTCGGCCGAGTTTGCCGCGAGGTACGCGTCCGAACGCGGGATCGAGCTTGCAACCGTGCCGCGTATCCTGGGCTGGGGGCATCACACGGCTCCCCTGGCGTTCGCCGACAAGGTCGCCGAGAGCAAGGATGAGCCCTACGTACTGCCCCACACCCGGGCTGCGGTCACCGACGCCTTCGAGCGCGCCGGGGTCGGCGATGTGTTCGAGCTCTCGGCCATCGAGACCCACGACTGCTTCACCACCTCCGAGTACATGGCCATCGATCACTTTGGCCTGACGGCGCCCGGCGAGTCGTGGAAAGCCATCGAAGAGGGCGTGATCGACTTCGATGGCACCTTGCCGATCAATCCGAGCGGCGGCCTCATCGGCGCCGGACACCCGGTCGGGGCCACCGGCGTGCGCCAGCTCCTGGACGCCTATCTGCAGGTGACGGGAACCGCCGGCGACATGCAGGTCGAAAACGCGCAAAAGGTCGCGACCCTCAACATCGGCGGCAGCGGGACGACCAGCTGCGTGTTCGTGGTCGGTTCCTAGCGTCAGGCGCCCGTCAGGTCCGCGACAGGATGAACGCGACCACGTCCCAGGCCTCGTCGGGCTCGAAGATGTCGTCGCCGGCGGGCATCGGAATACCGTCGATCCCCGTCATCATCGTGCGGTAGACATCGACGGCGCTACTGCCGCCGATGAACGCCTCTGGGGTCCGAAAATCGGGCGGAGCGATGGCGTCGCCGCGGCGGTCGACCAGGTCGCGGACCTTTTCGCCATCGCCGCGACCGCTGGCACCGTGGCACCGGTCGCAGCCGGCCGCCCGAAACAGCGCCGCGCCGCGGGCGGGGTCCGGGTTGGGCGGGCGCGCCGGCACGTCGAGCGGCGGCGCGGTGCGCTTGCGGCGAAAGCGAGGGGCGAGCTGCTTTAGGTAGGCCACGATCGCCCATCGATCGCGTTCGTCGAGCCGGCGAAAGCCCGGCATGCCGGCCACGCCCATTCCGACGGTGATGGTGCGGAACAAGTCGAGGTCGGTCGGCAACTCACCTCGACGTGTCGAGCGGAGCTTGAAGACTCCCGACCGCAGGTCTGCCGGCTTGCGCGCCAGGTAGCGCCCGGCTCGGCCGCGACCTCGACCTTGACGACCGTGGCAGGAAGCGCACTGGGCCCGGTACACGGCGCGGCCTCGAGCCACGAGCGCGTCGGATTGTGCGGGCTGCGGCTCGGTCGGGCGCCAGCTTTCGGGCTGCTCGGTGGCCTTGGGATCGGCGGGCGCCAGCGTCTCGATGTAGCCAACGACCGCGCGTATCTCCCGCTCGCTCAACTCGTCGGCGAACGCCGGCATGGTGTACTCGTCGTTCTCGAGGATGCCGCGCTCGACGATCTCGAAGCGGTAGGCGGCGAGGGTGCCCGCCTGCACGGCCATGTACTTAAACGACTTCGGGTGCAGTCCCGCCGGGGTCTCGGCCCCGTCGCCGTTTCCGTCGGTGCCGTGGCAGCCGGCGCATCGAGTTCGCCAGATCGCCGCGCCGGTAGCCAGGTCGTCGCCCGGATCTTCCTGCGCGGCTGCGGGTTGTTCGTTTGCCGGCGCGGGGGCCGCGGGTTCGGTGCCGGCGGCCACTGCCGTCGCCTGGGGCGTCGGCTGAACGCGGTCGGTCGGCCCGCTGCCGGCGCTGGCGGCCCAGAAGGCGAGCGCGCCGAGGGCGGCGGCGGCAACGCCGGCCACCGAGAGCCACCGCACGGGAACGCGCCGCGTGCTCTCGGTTTTTTCGGGTACGCCCTGCGACGGGTGGACAGGGTCGGCGGCGGCTCCACCCAGGGACAGGCGCGTGCCGGCGATGGCGTCGGGCGTCAGCCTCGGTGAGGGGCTGCTCGACAGACCCGACGGCCGGGCCGACGGCGTGCCGCTGGGGTTCACTGCAGCGCCCGCGGCGGCAGTTGCTCCCGGCGTGCAGAGTTCGCGGGCCCACGAACTCGGGATGCGTTCTGCGCCCCCGAGCTCACCGACGATGTCGCGCAGTCGCGCCGCCAGGATCGCGATCGAAGCCGGGCGGTCGGCAGCGTTCTTGGCCAGGCACTGGTCGATCAACGACACCAGGGGGCCATATGCGTCGGTAGCGAACGACGCCAGGGGGGGCGGCGACTCCTGGGCGTGTGCGCGCAGCAGCTCGAGCGGTGTCTGGTACTGAAAGGGAGGCCGGCCCGCGAGCGCCTCGTACAGAACCACGCCCAGGGCGTAGACGTCGCTCGCCGCGCCCACGTCGGCGGAGCCGGCGGCTTGCTCTGGCGAAAGATAGACGGGCGTGCCCATCACGACCCCGGCCCGGGTGCGAGTTGTCGTCGCGCCCACGAGCTTTGCGATGCCAAAGTCGAGCACCTTGGCCTGCAGTCCGCTTCGGCCACCCGCCGCGACCATGATGTTGCCGGGCTTGAGGTCGCGATGCACGATGCCCTGTTCGTGAACGGCGGCGAGCGCGTCTGCGACCTGCGCGCCGATTTCCGCCACCACGAGCCCGGGGAGCGTGCCCCCCTTGGTGAGCAGGGCCTGTTCCAGGTCGCAGCCTTCGATGAGCTCCATGACCGAGTAGAGCTGTCCGGTCGGAGTGACTCCAAAGTCGAAGACCTCGACGAGTCCGGGATGTCGGATTCGCGCTACCGAGCGCGCTTCGTCGACAAACCGGTCGATGAGTTCCTGATGCTTGGCGAGATCGCTGTGCAGGATCTTGATGGCAACGGGGCGCTCTAGCGTCGCGTGTACGCCCTGGTACACCGCCCCCATGGCCCCCTGGCCGAGCATGTTTACGATGACGTAGTTGCCGACCCGCGTGCCGGCCAGGGCGTCGCGGCCACCGGGGGCGCCACCGGCCGCCGCCGACGCACCCGTGAGGGTGCGCGTGGCACGCACACGTTCGTCGGTTTTTGGGTCCTCGTTGCGCACGTCGCAGTGGCTATACGGGGCCAGCGAGCCCGAGTTACAGAGAAAGCGGCCTGACGGCCCGGGATTCGTCCACGCGTAGCTCTGGCCTACTGCCGTAGAATGCGCGCCATGGCTTTGCCGCGGGCCAGCTCGTCGACCAGCTTATCGAGGTAGCGGATTTTGCGCATCAGCGGGTCGGCAACGTCTTCCACCCGCACGCCGCAGACGACACCTGTGATGAGACTGACATTCGGGTTCAGACGAGGCGCCTGGGCGAAGAAGGTCTCGAAGTCGACCCGTGCGTCCAGCGCCTGCGCGAGACTCCGGTCGTCGTAGCCCGTGAGCCAGGCGATCACTTCGTCGACCTCTTCTTTGGTGCGCCCCTTCTTCGTCGCCTTGTTCACGTACATCGGATAGACGCTCGCGAACGACATTGCAAAGACACGCGGTTTCATCCCCATGGCTGTCGTTACCCCCGGCCCGGGGTCCGAGTCAACCTGCGCCGCCCGGGGCCCTGGCTCCCGCAGCGGCCCCCTCAGCCTCGAACAGTCGCAGTCCAAGGTGCGAAACCGAAGGGCAGTTCGCGGCGCTTCGAGACGACGGCGTTGCGGTTGCCACTCTCGACCTTCGTCGCGTCGTGACGGTCAATCGATGATAGCCGCAACGTCGATCAGCCATCGAAGCGCGGTTCGCGTTCGCTGCGCGTTGACACCGAGTGACATTCGATTGACGCACGTCGCGTTTGATTGACCTACTGCGTGGGCGGCTGTGAAGCCACTGCCTGGAATCCCCGGAGGCACCCCAGTGCGTCGACTCGCTTACCTCTCTTTTGCAACGGCTCTTCTCTTCGTTCTCGGCTGCGCCGAGGGCTCTCCTTCGGCCACGGGAACGGATACGGCCGGTGGAGTTGATGCGGGCAATCCGGGGGGCGATGGCGACGGCGATACCGGTGGCGACGGCGACGGCGACACGAGTGGTGACGGCGACGGCGATACGAGCGGTGACGGCGACGGCGACACGAGCGGTGACGGCGACGGCGACACGAGCGGTGACGGCGATGGCGACACGGGGGGCGACGGCGATGGCGATGGCGATCTGGGACTCGAGGAGCCCGGCGAGTTCGGGGTCTTTTTCAACAGCCTGCTCGTAATCAACGTCAGCGATGAGCGCACGGTGTTCGCCCGGCTGTGCGCGCCTTCCACCAACGGAGGCACCACCATCGCGCCGGGACCGTTTCCTCTAATCATCGCTTCACCGGGGGCCTCGTTCGGCGCCGACGTCTACGCGTCGTATTGCGAACACATGGCGAGCTGGGGATTCATCGTCGTTAGCCAGAACCTGATCGGCAACGTCGTCATTCCGCCCTCGGCCCACGGGCCGCTCGCCGCTGATACGTCGGCGGTGATCGACTGGGCGCTCAACCAGGCTTTGTTTCGCGGCTCGATCGCCCGCGATAAGATCGGGCTTGCGGGCCACTCGCTCGGGGGCAAGGTCTCGTTTCTCACCGCCGCCGACGACCCGCGGGTGGGCGCGGTTGTCGGGTGGGACCCGGTCGATACCAACGGCCCCGGCATCGGCCCGGGCGACGCAGACTACACGTCGGCCACCCCGGAGCGAATGGGGCAGCTCAACGCCAAGGTCGCGGTGATCGGTGAAACCCTCAACCCCTTCTGCGCGCCACTGCAGCAGAACTTTCGCCAGTACTTCGAGCACGCCCCATCGCCGGCGCTCGAGATCGAGGTGCTCGACGCAGGCCACGAAGCGTGGACCGACGAGACCGAGGACTGCCGACTGTGCACTCCCTGCGGAACGACGCCCAAGGACACCGTTCGAGCCCTGACGCGTCGGCTCAACGTCGCTTGGTTTCGCCGCCACCTGCTCGGCGACACCGCGATGGACGCGGCGCTCAGGTTCTCGAGCGGCCCGGGCACGGACAAAGTGGTGGTTCGCACGAAGTAGGCGGACGCGCCCCGGCGCGGTTCAACGTTCTCGCGACTTAGAGCACGTCCTAAAACCCGCACCGAGCCAGCTGGCGCGAGATGCGCCGCTTGCTGCGTCTCTCCTCGTCGATGGGTTTCAACCCATCTCCTCGTCAGTTCCTTGCCATCGACGCCTCTCGTCCACCTGGCCGTCGGCGGGGGTTTTAGGACGCGCTCTTAGTCCGGCGACTGTCTCCTCGGCGGTCGCAGAGGTCCAACGCGTCCGTAGCGGCAGGTACGGCAATTACCGTTCGCGCGCCCTAGAATTCTGCTATCCCCCGCCGCCTCGCAGAGCTCTTGATCGCCGCTGCCGGTGTGACAGTCATGCTGGGGACGGGGTGTTCTGGAAAGGCAACTAACGTTCCGGTCGAGCGTTGGGACGTGAGCGTCGGCCGGCAACTGCGCGGCAGCGTTGCGTTGCCCGCGCGGCTTGGCGAGCGCGTTTCGTCCGAGGATCCGTTCTTCGTGTTGCGAGCGCGAGTCGAGCTTCCCCAGGCGATGCGGGGGCGCAACCTGACTCTTTCGGCGACCTCGTGGATGGGAGCGGCTACCGCGCGAGCAGGGGACCGGGACCTCGAGCGCGTCGATGAGCATCCGAGCAATGGCTACCGGGCTGTGGGGCCGCAAGTCTGGTCGGTGCCAGCCGGCGTTGCGACGGCCACCCTCGACCTCGAACTTCGCGTGGCGAACACCTTCACGCGCAGCGCCTGGTTGACCTCTGTCCCCACCTTGTCGACCCGAGAACGAGGCACTGCAGCAGCGGCGCTGGTAGATGGATGCAAGCGGGCGTCGCTTCTCGGAGTCTGCGCCCTGGCGACGGTGGCGGTCATATTCCTGCTGCTGTACGCCATGGATCCCGAAGGTCGGTGGAGGGTGTGGGTCGCCTGCGCCTGCGCCGCGGCCGCGTACAGTCTGCTGTTCTCCCTGGGCGTGACCGAGGCACTGGGGCCCCGGCTCGAGGCTCCCGCGTTGGCAATCGCCTACGCGACGGCGGTGGTCCTGTCCATTCGCGCCGAGCACGCCTACTTTGAATTGCCGCCGCCGAGCCCGTTTTGGGGGGCGTCGTGGGTGGCGCTGGCCGTGCTGTCGGTGCTGCTTTCGAGTCCGTTCATGGCGACCCGCTACCTGGCGCCCTTGATGGCGGTGTTTCTCGCCATCGGGGTCGCGGGCCACCTGCGGCTGTATCTCCGCATGGCCGGGGATTCTCCCGAGGCGACGCCGGCCGCGATCGCCCGCTGGGTTCTTATCGCCACGGCAATGGTTCTGGACGGACTGCCCTGGTTTGGCGTGGAGCCGCTCGGCGGTGCGCGCGTGGCTCCGGCGGCCTTGTTCGCCTTTGGTTTGCTGCTGCTGGCATCCCTGTGCCGCGAGCTGGTCGCGCGCACGCGCGCGGCCGAAAAGCTGAGTGTGGATGTCGATGACCTCAACGGCGAGGTTCGCCGCCTGGTCTCCGAGCGTTCGCGCGCGCTGTCGCAAGCGCTGGCGAGAATGTCGACCAGCGACGGCGTGTCGCAAGAGCTCGCCCCGGGAACCGTGGTCGACGACCGCTACTCGGTGGTGTCCGTCATCGGCGGCGGCGCCATGGGGCGGGTGTTTCACGTCGTCCGCGAGCGCGACGGCCGTCCGCTTGCCATGAAGGTGCTGCGCGACCAGCGCGACCCCGCCAGCAGCGCCCGATTCGCCCGCGAGGCGCAGCTCGCCGCGCGCGTCGACCATCCCAACGTGGTCGAGGTCGTCGACGCCCACGTGGACGAAAGCGGCATCCTGTTTTTGATCATGGAGTACGTGCTCGGGCCAAGCCTGCTGTATGCGATGGAGGAGATCCGCGGCGGTGACAACGAGCTGCTCGTGCTTCGGGACATCGTTGGCGCTCTTGGCTACGTCCACGCGTCCGGCATCGTGCACCGGGACCTCAAGCCCGGAAACGTCCTGCTGAGCAAGAAGCCCGGAGGGCGCGTGACGCCCAAACTCGCGGACTTCGGGATCTCGGCGCTGGTGCCCGACCACAGGGCTGCCACCGGCGCGCGGCTGGGAACCCCGGCCCCCCTCGACGCCGATACCGGTCGGGCGACGCTGGTGCGTCCGGAACGCTCGGGCGTCTCGGAGTTCGAGCTCGGCCCCGACATCACCCAGACCGGCGTCGTTCTCGGAACGCCCGGCTACCTGGCACCGGAGCTCCTCGGCGGCGCGCCGGCCACGCCCGCGTCCGACATGTTCAGCTTCGGCATTCTCGCTCGCCAGCTGCTGGCCGACCTTCGGCCCGGGCCCCCCGTTGCCGGACCCCAGCCCGTTCGCCTGGCTGGATTGCGCGCGGATCTACCGCTGGCTCTCGTCACGCTTATCGACGCCTGTTGCTTTCCCGATGCGTCGGCGCGCCCAACCGCGAACGCCATGCACGCGGCGCTCGAGCGGGCGATCGAACTCGGCGGCGCGCCTGCCGGTGCGCAGGCGCCGTCCCGGGGCCGCCGGCTCTCGTGGAGGCCCGGACGGCGAAATCGACGGTAGCAAGGCAGCCAACGGCGCGTGGGCGCGAGCACCACATGGCGGGCACCGTCGTACCGACGCTTCCGAGATGGACTGACACGTTTGCTTGCGGCGTGTAAACGATTGTTGCGCCCAACTGACAACGCAGCTTGCGGTGCGACGTGGCGAACGGTTCTAACGCGAGGAAATGCCGGACGCCGATCGCCCGGCACGGCGCTTGCTCAATACCCATAGCCGAGGCGCCCCAAGCCCCCCAGCTTTGCTCCTCGAACCACAGCGACACACACCATGGCGAATCGACGACTCCTTCCGGGTTCAACGACCCAAAGCCTCACCGCCCCGTCGGCGGAGGTCGCGGCGTTCGAGCACGCGCTGGGAAGCGAGCGTCTCGAAGCCTGCGATGCGGAGTTCGAATGCATCGAAGGTGAGCTGGTCGAGCCGGCTCCGCGGGTTTTGCACCTGGTCGAGCAGTCCGGCCGCACCCGGCGTCACACCGACGTTACGGTGGTGGTGTCCGTCGGAGCCGCCGAAGTCCCGGCCGAGGTCGCCGAGGAGCCCGCGAAGGCCAGCGAGGCCGCCTGGCTGCTCGACCTCAATCGAGGACGAGCGTCTGGGCGCCACGCGGTCCCGCACCACCGGGCGGTCGCCTCGTACGCGGCGCACTCGGTCGGCGAGTAGAGCGCGTTCGTCGGCGGGCGGAGCCGACCTGGTCGAGGCCCGGGCGTGCAAACCAAGGGCGGTACGCGCGAGGCCGGTCCCGGCGGCGCCGGGCGCACTACTCGACGTCGCCCACGAGGGCGCGACGCTCGGTGCTGATCTGCACGTCGGCGAGCAGCTCGTCGAACAGCGCGACCAGCCGGTCGGCGGCGTGGCGGTACGAGACTCGCCAAAGCGCTACCGACAGGCCGGCAACCCCAAGCCCCGCCAGGGCCGCGAATGCACCGGCGGCGACGGCGCCGGCACTTAGACCTGCGGCCAGGGCTCCGCCACCGCCGCCCGCCGCGCCAATCCAGGTGCTGATCTTGGCCCACTTGAGATTGGTGAGCGCGCCCGGACGCAGGTCGAGGTACAGGGTGACGTCGGTGCGGTCGCCATACGCGCTCAGCGTGGCCTGCACCGACCACGCCTCGAGCTGCTCCATGCGAACGCACAGCTGGTTGTAAGACCCGCGCTGTTTGACCATTTGCGCGAGGCGCACCATGTTGAACGTGGCGACGCCGCCGGCTGTCGGGTGGCCGCCGCTCGAGCCGCGCAGGCGCAGGCGCCAATCGTCGCTCTCGGCCGCCTCGACAAGCGCCTTCCAGGTTTCGTCGACGGGGGCCTGGATGATGCGACTGACCGAAACGCTACGGCGTCGCGTGCCGAGCCACCGGGTGACCGCCCGATCTTTGCTTTCGTCGAACGGAACCAGCGCCCGCTCTTCCGAGTCGATTTCAGCGAGTGCGACCCGTACGAACTGCTCGTCGATGCCCGCCTCGCGCGCGGCGGCCACCAGCTCGCGGCGTTCGTAGCCGCCGGGAGTCCCCGCCGACCCCACGCGAGCCAGGGCCTGGCCGGCCCGCTCGGCGGCCTCGAGCTGGAGCTCGGCGGCCCGGCGCAGAGCGTCGGCGGCCCGATCGTCGGGAACCCGCTGGTCGTCCGAGTCTTCGGGCGGGTCCGCCGGCGACGGTGAGTCTGACGAGTCCATGGCGTAGGACAGTGTAGCCATCGCGCGGGCGTGCGCGGCGGTCTGCCCGCGTATTGCGGACAGTTTTGCGCGACGGGCGCCGCTAGCGCCGCGACGCGCGCCGGGGCCGTTTGCGAGCGGCCCGGGGCTTTGCATTCTTGACGTGCTCGTCCAGCCAGCGGCTGGTTTCCCACATCATGTGCATGATCGAGGCGCGGGCCCTGTACCCGTGGCTTTCGTGGGGCAGCATCACCAGACGAACCGTGCCGCCCAGGCCCTTCACCGCCGCGTACAGGCGCCGACTCTGCAGCGGAAAGGTGCCCGAGTTGTTATCGGAGTCGCCGTGGATGAGCAGCAGCGGCTCGTCGATCTTGTCGGCGTGCATGAACGGCGACATGGCGAAGTAGACGTCGGGCGCCTGCCACAGCGTCCGCTCCTCGGCTTGAAACCCGAAGGGCGTGAGGGTGCGGTTGTAGGCTCCGCTTCGCGCGATGGCGGCGCGAAACAGGTCGGAGTGGGCCAGCAGGTTGGCGGCCATGAACGCGCCGTACGAGTGGCCGCCAATCGCGATGCGGTCGCGATCGGCGACTCCCCTGCGCACTACCTCGTCGACCGCGGCCGAGGCGCTCGACACCAGCTGGGTCACGAACGAATCGTTGGATTCGACGTTGCCCTCGCCGACGATCGGCATGCTCGGGTCGTCGAGCACCGCGTAGCCGCGCAGCAACCAGGGCAGCGGGGACCACCAGCCGACCCGGGCGAACCGGTAGGGGGAGTCGGTGGTCTGTCCGGCCGCCGCCGCGCTCTTGAACTCCTGCGGGTAGGCCCACATCACCATGGGGAGCCGGCCTTTTTTGCGGGTCCACCCCGGCGGCGTGTACAGCGTTGCGGTGAGCTTGACTCCGTCGGCGCGCTGGTAGCGGATGAGTTCTTTTTCGATGCCGCGCAGTTCCGGGTGCGGGTGCGCGAACGCCGTCAGCGGGCGCAGCTTGCCGCTGGCGAGGTTGCGCTCGTAGTAGTTGGGCGGCTCGGTTTTCGATTCCCGTCGAGTCACGACCGTGCCCGCTTCGAGCATGCCGACGAACGACTCGTAGTACGGGGCCTGCGATCGCCAAAGGCGCTCGCTTTTGCGCGTGGCCAGCGTCATCCGATCGAGAAACGGTCGGTCACCTTCGGGCGAGGCGCCCTTGCCGGACAGATGCATGACCGTGCCGTCCGTCTCGATGACCGAGAAGCCGGCGGGGTTCTTTCGCATCACCGGCGACCCGGGGTCGCTGTAGCGATCTTCGAACGAGCGATCCCACAAAAGGGTGGGGCGCGCCTTCGGTCGCGCCGGCGCCACCATCCACGTACGCGTCTTGCGGGTTTGCCACATCCACTCGTTCACGAGCGCCAGCTGGTCGGTGCCCCAGGTGACGCCGCCGTACCGCATGCGCAGCTTGGCCAGCAGCGTGGGGCGGCCGCGAAACGGAGCCGCGTGCATGAGCACGCGGTCGCGGTACTTGACCTTCTTCTTGACGTCGCCGCCGTCGAGCGCCTCGGCCCAAACCACCGTGGCCGGGGCGTCCGCGCGCCATTCGAAGCGACGCGGCCCAACCGGAACCGAACCGAAACCGATCGGTACCTCTTCCCGAAGCGGCAGTTTGGCGATGGTTTTGACGCGCTTGCCGCGGCGGTCGTACACGTCGACCCGGGTCGGAAAGCGCGAGTAGGGCACGAGGTACGAGTACGGCCGGCGCAGAGTCTGCGTCAGGACATGGCGCCCGTCGGGAGAGGTTCGTACGTCGACCAAGATGCCGGAGATCGAAGTGCGGCGGATGTCTCCGCCGGTGGTCACCAGGGCCAGCGACGACGTGAAGTAGTGCTCGAACAGCGCCTCGTCGTGGGGCGACGAAAGCAGGTCCTGGTAGGTTCGCGCGGGAGCCTTGCGCCCCGAGCTTTCCTGCACAACCGGGCCCTTGGGGACCCGCGGTTCGGTCGGCGCGGCGCCCCTCTTGGCCGGCACCAGGCGGCACGCGAGCGACTTGCTGTCGGCGAACCAGCTGCAGGCGCGACCGGTGGTTTCGTTGAGAACGTAGTCGGTGATCCGGCGCGCCTTGCCGTCGGCGGTTGAAGCGACGAACAGCGCGATGCCTCGGCTGCTGGTGCCGGTGAACGCAAACGAGCGGCCGTCCGGGGACCAGCTGGGCGAGCCGATGCGGTCGCCTTTCGGAATGCCGACGACGGGTTTTTTCGCGCCGGTCTTCCGGTCCTGAATGGTCATGCCGGTCAGCGGCCGTACCCGGCTCGGGCCGTTGGTGCGCGGGTTGATGCGCAAGCCGGCCAGGCGCAGCTCGGGCTGCGACAGGTCTTCAATGGACCGCATGGCCGGATACTCGAGCAGGAGCATCGTCGACTTGTCCGGCGAAAGCGTCACGCCCGGCGTCGGTGCGCGATCGAGCATGCGCGCCAGCTTGGCCGGCGGCGTCTGATAAGGCGATTGCGCGGCCGACGGGAGCGCAAACCCGAGAACACAACAACCAACCAACCACGTCGCGAGCTTCATCCACCCGGCCGTACCACGAACGCCGCGGCAGGTAAACGGATGCGCCCGGTTGGGGCGGCGCGAAACGCCTACAGGCCCAGTAGCTTCAACAGACGAGTGCGGGTGCCGGTCCCCTCGAAGCGATGCCGGATCAGCTCGTCGGGGCGGCGATGAATCTCCCGGGTGCGCTCGTAGCGCTCGCTGCTCTCCGTGTTGAGAAACACGTGAATCGGGTGGAAATCGAACACGACCAGCCCGGCCCGGTCGGAAAGAGAAGAAAAGTCATCGGACTGCGTGGCGGCCCACGCTGCTTCGTCGGCCCAGCAGTACGGGACCTGCGTCATGCCGGTGAGCTTGCGAAAGGGCCGCAGCTGAATTCCCGACGATTCCGGGACCAGGTCGTTGCTCTCGTGGGTCAGGCCGCGAGAGTGGAAGAGCTGCTCGATGCGCGAGCTGCGCACCAGGCAGTGGCTGCGCACGGCGGTCGCGCCGGGGACGACTTCGAGCAACGCGTCGAGCGCCGCTTCCGCAGTCTCGGGCGAGCCGCGTCCCTCGAGAAGCGGGTTGAAGTTGGGGTGAACGCCGACCTCGCACGCGTCGCGGCGCTGTAGCTCGGCAAGGAATGGCGTTTGGTGGGTTGCGAACCACGTGGTCGGAACGTCGGCGGCGCGGACCAGTTCGAGGGTGTCGTGGAGCACCTCGTCGTGGGCCCAGTCGATGTCGAACGTCAGAAAGAGGCGGCCCTGCCAGCTCTGGGGACGGTCGATGTCGATGTCCGATACTTCGGCGAACGTAGATCGGCGGTCTCGAGCACCCACGGCGACAGCGTATCACTTCGGTTGCCCGGCCCACGCCGGCGGCCGCTACTGCAGGCTGTCGAGGGCTCGATCGCGGCGGTCGTTCATGGTGTCGAGCTCGTGACGCAGCCGGGCCACCGTGCCGGCGCGCTCGACCGGATCGTCGCTGGCGTCGTCGCACAGCGAGGCGACCCGCCGGGCGTCCTGCAGGGCGCCGGTGGCGTGGGTGCCCACGTGGGCCATGGTTGCCATCGACGCGAGTGCGCCGACGCCGAGCAACACCGCGCGGGCCCAGCGCGCCGCTCCCACGCGGCGCGCGATAAAGGGCGTCGCGAGCAGCAGCAGCAGTGCGAGGCCTCCGGCAAGTACCCAGGTCGAGTGCTCTCGCCAAAGCCATCGCGCGGTGCCCAGGGCCCCGTCGGCCTCGGCGTTGACTTCGCGCGCGTCGACACAACCCGGCGAAGCCGCCAGGCTGGTGTGCTCGGCGCTGACGCGTTGGGCGAACGCTCGCGCGAGCTCGCTTTCGAGGGCAATGCTGTCGGAAATGCCCTCGGCGAGGTCCCCGTTGAGCGAGGTCGGCGCGACCAGCGCGATTCGAGCGCGGGATCGGTACGCGCGCGGGACCTGGCCCAGGGAGTCGGCAAAGCCGCGGGTTCCAGCGTTGGTCGTGTAGGTGTAGACCGCGGGCGCCGACGCGGGATCGACGCCGTCGAGGTGCCGGTCGCTCGTGCGCCCGGGCGCACCGACGCCGGTTCCGTTTCCGTCGCCGTCGTCGCTGTCGCCGCTGCCGTCGCAACCGAGCAACAGGAGCACGCAGGCCAACGCCAGCCACGTCCGACGCCCGGCGCCGGCCACTGCGCGCCGCCGTCGGATGCCTCGGTTCGACCCTCCGCGAACAACCCCCCCCACGGTCCCTCTATCGACCATTCACCCCCTAATTTTCACCCCGGTCGCCGAACGAGTCAGTCAGCAACCGTACGCCGAGACACGGATACTTTGGGGTAGGCTTATGTCGCCTGAGCTGTAGAGGGCGTTAAACGCACGCGGTGCTCCCGGGTCGGTAGTCGGGAGGGCTCGCGCGGCGCATGTTTGGCTACCGCGGATCCCGGGTGGCGGGCTTCGGGCCGAGCCGAGCTTGTTGCGGCTTGCCGTATTCGCGAAGGCGAACGACCTGGCACTCGTGGGCGATGAGTCGCCGCGGAGAATCGCGGTAGCCGAGCCGGTCGGTTACCTGGGATGGGTGCGGGTGCAGATCCGGTTTGAAGTCGGCGACGATCTCGATGTCGTCGCCGACCAGAAGCGCCGCCTCGAAGGCCATGATCTGGCGGTATCTCCCGCCTTCGACGGGGCGCGCGAGGCCGAGTTCGGTGAGCGCTTCGGCCAGTCCACGATCGTCGTCGCCCGGGTCGACAAAGTCCTTTGCGAGCTCGTGATCGAGGGCGTCGTTGGCAATGCCATTGACCAGGACCCAGATCTCACCGGTGCCGTCGGACAGGCTGAAGTCGCAGCTTTGCATGGCCTGGGCGACATCGTGGTCGCCGACGAAGCCGTGCTGCACGTCGAGCCGAAAGTACGCGCAGCGCCGGCCCGTGAGCGGCGAGGTAAGGAGGTGTTCCGAGTCGGCGACGGTGCCGCGGATGCGGTAGCGACCGGGGTGCGCAAGGGCCTCGGCGACGGTGGCTCGGGGGGCCTGGCGGGACGCCCGCCGGCGCAGGAATCGGCGGGTGCTCACGACCCAATAGGGCACCGCGATGAGTCCTCCGACGGCGGCGGCTATCACGATCAGGTCCATCGGGACGGCCCCCCGGCGTCGGCGCTCATTGTCGCGCGCTGGCCGCGCTGGCCGCGCCTTTGCGGCGCAGCAGGATGGCGCGGCTGTCGGCGTTCAGGCACTGCGAGGAACCCACCGTTGCCAGGGGCTCCGGCCAGTGTACGTGGCCGCAGGCGACCAGGTGGGCGGGGGCGCGCTCCACCAGGTGCCGGATGCGAGCGTTGCCGCGCTGGCCATCGCCGCCGCGGGGGCCTTCGTGCAGGATCAAAATATCGAGACACTGTTCCAAGACCATCTCAACGGCGGCGAGCTGATCATCCTCGTCCCGCCGGCCCCGCTTCGCCGGGTCTCCGGAAATGTACCCGACGCCGCCGAGGCGCAGGCCGTCAACGTCGACACAGTCGCCATCGAGCAGGTGGACGTTCGCCACGTCGCCGAGTCGGCGTCGCGCCTTGTCGCTGCCGAAACCGTCGTGGTTGCCGGCCACGCCGGCGACCCATCGAAAGCGGTCGGCGAACGCGTACCAGACGTCGCTCACGTCGCCGTGGCCACCGCGTTTGTTGGCTTCCGGTACCGAGTACAGGTCGCCACACAGGATGACGCCGATGCGGTCGAGCGCCGGGACCAGGTCCGCGACCGCGAATTGCTCCAGCTCTTCGGCCAGGGCTTCCCCCAGCAGTCGGCTTTCGCCGCCAAAGCTCGGCGACCGTCCCTGCAGGTCGCTGGCGACGAGCAAGGCTTCGATGCCGCTGTCGGGTAAGCCCGTCAGCTGCGCCTGCTGCACGTCGAGGCGCGCCGGCTCAGCGCCCCCGCGCTTGCCGGCGTTGAGATAGCGAAGCCGGTGCACGGGGGCCTTGGCCAGGGAAGAAACTCTGAGCATCGGTCGTCGGCGGACCGTAGCAGCCGGTTTCGCGATGAGCTCTTTCGTTTGGCTTCGCTAGCCCGTTTTGGGCTATTGGCACCGACACCGCCCGGCGGCCCGGCTCAACCCTCTTGCCTCGGCGCGACGTCGAGCCTGTGAATCCAGTAGGTCTGCTTGTGGCCCCGGGCCTCGTAGGTCGCGGCGATAGCGTTCGCCTGGCACGCGGACGTGGCTCGGGTGACCTCGAACTGATTTCCGTTGTCGTCGAGGCGCAGGACCGCGTAGGCAGGGAGGCCGGCGCGAAGCCGGTCCGGCGTTGGCTCGCAGATGTCGCTGGCATCGAGCTCGAGGTGAAAGAGCAGGTGGTCCCGGTCGGTCTCGCTGGCCGACACCGCGATCCTCGCGGCGGTCTCGCCGTGCTCGCGAACGGTGAGGGTGACCGTGAGACCACAGCCGAACCGAATCCACCAGCCGTGCACAGGCGCGAGGTTGGCCGAACGCGGGACGAGAAGCCGCGGTCGCCCAAAGCGCTCCGCGAGCCGAGCGGCGGCAACCGTGAAGAGCGCGGGAGACTGCCCGGACGGTGGGGCCTGCATGGGTGTCCAGTCCGCCATGGCTTGCCTGATTGGATGCCGTCGCCGGCAGAATCGTCGCCTGGGACCATGCCCCTGTTGGGCGCCGCCCGGGCCGCGTGCCAAACTTGAATCGTGAAGACAGCGCAGCGCGTCGAGGGCGGCTTGCTCGGCTTGCTCGTCGGTGATGCGGTCGGCGTGCCGTACGAGTTCAACGCGGCCGAGGAGCTGCCTCCGCTGGACGAGATCGACATGGACCCTCCGGTCTGGTTTCGCCGATCCCACCGGGGAGCACGTCGCTACGCCTGGTCGGACGACGGCGCGCACGCGCTTTGCCTGTTGGCGTCGCTTCTTCACTGCGACCGGCTCGACTTGCGCGACCTGGGCAACCGTTTGGTCAACTGGAACGACTGGGGATACATGGCCGTCGACGGGCACGTGTTCGACATCGGTATTCAAACATCGCGCGCGATCTCGAATCTCAAGTCCGGCCGGGCCCCCGAGCAGTGCGGTCCGAACGGCGAGTACGACAACGGCAATGGCGCGCTCATGCGGGTGCTGTCGCTGGCCTTGTGGCACCGGGGAAGCGACGCTGAGCTCGCGGACGATGCCGCGCGACAGTCGCTGGTGACCCACGGCCATCTTCGTTCTCAGGTCGCATGCGCCCTCTACTGCTTGTGGGCGCGCTACGAACTGCACGGCGCAAGTGAGCCCTGGCCGCAAGCGGTCGAGGAGGTGCGGGCTCTCGCCGCGGGCCGCGAGGGCTGGTTGCAAGAGCTCGAAGACCACGTGGCGCCTGAGCCCTTGCCTCACGGCTCTGGCGGTGGTTACGTCGTCGATTGCCTGCACAGCGCGGCGACGGCGCTGCGCGCGGACAGTTTTCGCTCGGTCGTTCAGCGGGCCATCGCTTTGGGCAACGACACGGACACGACGGCGGCCGTCGCCGGGGGTATCGCCGGTATTCGCTACGGCGTCGACGGCATCCCGGAGGCGTGGCTGCAGAAGCTGGCTGGACGGGGCGAGGTTGAGCCGTTGCTCGCAGCCCTCACGGCGCGATACCACTGAAGCCCGGTGCGCGTCCGGGCGTTCGCTGCTCTGACGGCCAGGTTCTACCGCGGCCGCTGCCAGGTGCTTCGCGCGGCGAAGGCGAGCACCAGGGCGGCCACGTAAACCAGCACGGTCCCGGTTTCGACCCAACGCAACCCGGCCACGACGTGAGTCGGCGTGGCCAGCGCGGCGCCGCAGATACCCCCCAGGCCGTTGACGGCGTACAGAAACGGCAGCGTGCGCGCGTGGTCGGGACGGTCGGCGACGAGGCGCACGGCGGCAGTGAAGGGGATGCCCATCGCGACGCCCGCCGCCGCGAGCAAGACGCAGGACATCGCGATGCCCGTTGCCAGGGGAGCGACGCTGGCGGCGATGAGGGGCCGAAGGCCGGTCGCGGAGACCTCCAGTACGGCAAGCACGGCGGCGACGCCGGCTACCGCGGCCACGGCGAGCGCGGGAATCCGTGGCCGCGGCGTCTTCTGCGCCAGCAGCGCGCCGGCGCCCGCGGTCGCTAGCAACAGACCCAGGCTCAGGGCGAGCGCCACCATCGGATGGCCGACGAGAGATTCGACGTGGCGGAGCAGTGCGATCTCCGCGCCCATGAAGCCGGCGCCGATGAGAAAAAAGAAGCCGAAGGGCGCGCAGGCCGCGGCCCACCCGCGGGCGGCACCGTTGGCCGGCGCGCGCCGGCGCGCTCCTCGAAGCCCCAGCAGCGCCAGGAACACGGCCGCCAACAAACCGGCGGTGGCAATGGCCACCGACCGAAAGAGCGGCTCCGGCGAGAGCGCCTGAAGAAAGGGGCGGTCGTCGGTCACGCTCGACAGGTCGGGGCCAGTGACGCCGGTTTGCTCGCGATGCTCGCGGTAGAGCGCCAACCCGGAAACGCCCGCCCGAAGCCGGTGCCAACCCCGGTCTCGCACGCGATCGTCGTGGAGCTGCCAGCGCGGCTCGCTCCAGGGTTCTTTGGTGACCAGGACGAACGCTCGCTCGAGGGGCTTGCCCGAACTCGTCTCGAGAGCGGCGGTGTAGAGGTTCATGTGTCGGTCCAGGTTCGCGGCGCTCAGCGGGGGCTCAGCCTCGCGCAGCGCATCGGCGATGGTCAGCATCCAGCGCGCCGCCATCCACTTTGCCTCCATGAAAAAGACCATGCGGCCCCCGGGTTTGAGCAATCGCCAGTACTCGAGCGCGGCCTCTTGCGTATAGACCGGCGTTCGATCGACGGACGACTGCCCGCGGCCCCCGTTTGCCCAGGTCGACGTGAGCGCCGACACGATGCGATCGAACCGGGCGGTAGGGGTGCGAGAAACGAAGAACCTGGCATCCTCGACGACGAGCTCGACTCTGGGATCCCCGTAGATGTCGCCGCTGAAATCGCGGACATCGTGGGCGGCTTCGATGATCCCCGGGTCGAACTCGACGGCGGTGACCCGGCGGGCGCCCGCGGCGAGGGCCAGGGCTACCTCGGCGCCGCCGCCGGCCCCGAGCACGAGCCAGTCGTCACCGCCCTGCTGAGCGATGAACGGGACCTCGTCTTCGTAGACCATGCCGGCGCCGGGCGGCAGGGGGCGGCGGACTTTGGCCAGGGTTCCCCCGTTGATGAAGAGCTTCATGAAGTCGGGCGAGTCGCCCGAGACGAGGTCGACCCGCGACATCGCCGACCGGTAGCTATCGGTCACACGGGCCGTCGGCGCCCGGTCGCTGAGCTTTTGGCCCAGCAACGTGTTCGAACGGAGCAGGAAGTCGGCGTTCACGGGGACCGCGTCGCCGAGTACGCCGACGGCGAGGAGTCCCGCGTAGCCGACCGCACCGATGCGACGCGCCGAAGCCTGGCGACGCTTTCGGCTACCGATGAAAAACAGGGCGATCAGCGCAACGAACGGCGTCAGAAGCAGGCTGGTCGCGACGTCAGCGACGCACAGCAGGCCCAGCGCCAGAACAGAACCGACGCAGGCGCCCAGCAGGTCCGCGGCGTAGACGAGCCCGGGATGGTCCGGCAACGCCGAGTAGACTTTCGCCGTCGCGTACCCGGTGAGGAGAAACGGAATCACCGCGGCGAGCGCCGCCGGCATCCACAGGTGTTCTCGAGCCACGGGCACCCAGGGCAGGTATCGCAACACCAGGGCCGTGGCCGCGCAGCCGATCGCCAGGCGCACGACGAGGCCGTCGATCGGTTCGAGAGCGGCGGAGCGCCCGCCGGGGCGGCGCCGCAGTCCATACCAGCCCGCGCCAACGCCAACGCCCATCACGGCCGCACCCAGGACCTCGTTGCTGTACCAGCGGCCCGCAACGAACATCATCATGCGAAACAGCAGCACCTCGAAGCACAAGGTCGTGGCAGAAATCGCCGCCAGGCCACCGAGCAACGCAAGGGCGCGCGAGCCACGGTCGGTCGCAGGTGAGGCCCCATCCAACTTCGGCATGCGACCCGGACATCGTTTCAGCCTGTCGATAGCGCCCTTCAAACGTCGAGATGCGCGCAACACCGTTCGTACGGTAGCACTCGCGGTCGTCTCTCTACGGTGGGAAGTCACTCGAGCGAACGCGACGAACACGCGTCGTCGACGTGGTGACGACTGCCTGATGACGATGGCCGCCGGTGTGTATCGCCCGCGGGCCGCACGCAAAACGCCAGAGCGCGTTTGAACGCGCAACTGGCAACGGCGCCGACGAACTGCGTGTTGGGACCGTCAACCTGGGGCGCGCGCGCACCACGATCGAACAGCGAAGTCGGTGCAACCGACGAGCAACACGCAAGGGCCGAGTCGGCGTGCACCTTGCAACTCGCGCCGCGGTAACCCGTTCCGTGCCCACGAAAGAGAGGAGCACACCCATGAAACGACTCACTGCATTTCTGTTCTCTGCGATCCTGACGATCGGCATCGCCTCCCTGGTCACCGGCTGCAGCCAGCTCGTCGGAGAAGGCTTCGTCGAAGTCGAACCGGGAGAAGGTGGTGCCGGCGGCAGCGGAGATGACGGGGCTGGCGGCGGCGGCACAGGTGGAGGCGGCGGAGACGATGGCGGAGGCGGCGGCGAAGGTGGCGGAAGCGGGGGTGACGGCGGCGGCGACGCGACCGGGGCCTGGATGTGGACCGCCTATGGAGACTCTCGCTGCTCCATGGGGGCCGGCAGCAAACACCGGGCGGTCCTCGAAACCCTTGTCGCAACCTCTGGCGATACCCGGATCAACTTCAACCTCGGAGACGTGGTCGCAAAAACGAACTGGGAAGACCTGTTTTCGGACATCGAAGCGACGCTCGGGACCGAGACCCAGTCCAAGGAGCCCTACTACATCGGGGTGACCGGTGACCACGACGGTGACGGAACCGCAGAGTTTAGCCAGTACTTCTCGCGGCAGACCGAGCTGGGCGGCACGGGGGAGGGCTGGAACATCTACGTCGACTATCGAAACGCGCGCTTCATCCTCATCAACGGCAAGAACATCGACTGCTCGCCCGGCAGCAAGCTCCACGAAGGCATCACGACCAACGACAAGAAGTGGCTGATTGGCATGCAGCACTACGAGGCCGATGCGGGAGGCTGCAACGAACTGCTCGAAGCCGCGGGAATGGATGCCTTCTTCTTCGGGCACAAGCACAGCTACGGCATCGGCACCCTGGGAGGCGCGGTGGCGGTCAACAGCGGGCTGGGCGGATGCGGCAGTCAGTATTCGGAAATCACGGTCGATGGCGACACCATGACGTTGCGCCAGATCGAAGCGGGCGGCGCGGTGGTGGATACCGTGAGCATTCCGCACAGGCCGAAGCCGTAGAGCTTGGTCCCCGGGGCGTCCCGCCGCACTCGCTCGGCGGCGCCACCAGCGTCGAGCCTTCGACGGGCGGCGACGCCATTTGTTGCGACGTTACCGGGGGGCGTCTCGACCGGGCGGGTCGAGGCGCTCCCTCCTACGGTGTTCACGCCAAATCGCCGCGCTTCTTGCCGCCGGCGCGCCCGATACCCCTCAACCACACAGCTGGAGAAACCATGAACCAAGTCTTCATCCTCGTCGCGTGCGCGTTCGTCCTCATCACCGGCTGCAAGTCGGGATCCGAAGCGCCCGCCGTGGCCGCCAAACCCGCAGGTGCCGCCCCCGCGCACCACGCAACGAGCTCTCCCACGGATGTGCGCGCCGTGTTCGTGGAGCTAAAGGGGCGCACCGGCGACGACATCGGTATCGTGACCTTTACCGAGACGGGCGGGGCGGTTACCGTGGTCGCCGATATCGAAGGACTCGCCCCGGGGCGCTACCGGCTGCAACTCCACGAGACCGGCGACTGCTCGGCCGCCGACTTCAGCTCGGCCGGCAACACGTTTGGCCCCGGTGACGACGGAACCCTCGACACCCTGGACGTAAGTACGGGGCGCGGAGTGAGCAGCCGCGTTCGGTCGTCCGAAATCACGCTGCGCGACGGAGCGCGCTCTATCCTGGGGCGTGCGGTCGTCGTTCATGCCGAGGACCCCGGGACGGCCGGCCGTCGCATGGCGTGCGCGGTGATCGATCCCGAAGACGGCCACCACTAGTCTTCCCTTGGACTACGTGCGATCGGTCGAGGTCGTCGCGGCGCGGCGCCGGGAAACGCTCGTTGTGCTTCGCGAGCGCACGGTGGGGCTGGTACCCGTTCCGACGACAGCGGTGCCTGGACGCCGGGCTCACCGGACTGGAGCCATCGGCGATGGATAGAAAACCCTCAATTGTTGTCCGTTGCGGTTTGTCGCTACGGTGGGCGCTGCTGGATGAATCGAGGATTGGATGGAGCGAAAATCCCCTGCCGTAGCCACCGTGGCGTCTTCCGAACCCGGATGGGCAAAGAATCGAAGTCGTGCGTCGTCCCTGTCCGTGGGGCGAGCCCGGGTGGAACTGGTCGCCTGGACCATCGCGACCGTCAGCTTTCTGTATGCGTACACGCGCTACGTGCACGGAGCAGGGGTACCCATTGACCAGCTACCGCTGTTTTTGGTCAACAAGACGGCGGCCTTTGCGGGCATCGCCTTGTTTGGCGCGGCCTGCGTATCGCGCACCAGCGAAACGCGGTCTCGCTTCGGTCAACTCGCGCTCGGCAGCATCGTCGTCCACGTTCTGTTCACGATGGCCTTGCTAGGGCCCGAGTACTACGGAAAGTTGTATCGTCCCGACGGCCGGTTCAGCCTGCTGGGCGGCGCGGCGCTGAGTTGCGGGGCCATTGGTCTGGTCTACCTGCTGCAGATCTTCTGTGTGCACACCCTGGGCGCCCGCGGCCTCGCGCGGTCGCGGGCGCGGGTGACGACGGGAACCGTCGTGCTTTTGCTGGCTGCCGCGCACGTCGCCTTCCTCGGCGCCGGTGGCTGGCTTTCGCCGGAATCCTGGGCGCTCGGAATGCCTCCGATCACGCTGCTCGGCTTTGTCGCCGCGGTTGGCTTTGCGTCCGGGCCGCTGGTCGTGCGAGCAGTGCGGGCCGGGTGGCCGACGCCCTCTGCGGCGGCGGCGGCCAATGGTGTCGCGGGACCCGCCGGCTCGAGACCGCGAGCGTAACGGGTCGCCGCGATGAGGCGCCCCGTGAGCCCGCAACGCGTTGCGATCGCAGCGCTCGTCGTCTTTGTCGTGGTCATCACGGCAGCCCTCTGGCGCGAGCTCGGGGAGGACCCCGAGACCGCGGTCGACGCCGGGCGCCTGGCGAAGGCCCTCGCCGAGTATCGGCGCGGTCAGCAACCCCCGGTTTTAAGGGCGGCAACAGAGTACGAACCCTGGGCGTCGGTAAAGCCGGCAGAGTCGACGGTGGCGTGGGGCCGCATCACCTGGCGGGACTCGTCGGGGCGCCGCATCTGCTTGGGCGCCACGACCTCCCAGGGGCCGGTCGTAGCGGATTATTGCGGGACGGAATCCCCGTTCCAGTGGCGCTTTCACGAGGGTTCTCGGTGTCTCGAGAACGGTCTTCATAAGGACCGTTGCCTTAACAAGGTTCAGGGCCGCGCGCAGTTGTCTCTTCGCAACGATGCTGCGCTGTCCGGACGACGCGTTTCACATCCCGGCGCCCGGACCGATGACCGATACTACTGGTGGGTCGACTCGAGCGGAGGTGCATGCCTTACGGTCGACGATACCGACGATCCCCCGTGGTTCTTGATCTACGACCCGTGTCACGACGACATGCACGCGCAGAAGTTCATGTTCGACGCCGATATGGGGTTCTAAACCCATCGCTCCGCGTCGTTCCTCGAGCGATCCGTCTCGCCCGGGAAAGGCCGAAAAGACGCTCTGTGGCGCTTTTTCGCGACGTTTACTTCTCTGCGTTTGTCTGGCTTCTGCGCGTTGATTGGCAGGCGAGGGCTTCAGGCCGAGGCCCGGGCGACCTGCTCGACCGTGCGCCCCGCGTGCCGTCTCGAAGCGAGAGAGCGCGTGATGGTCGCCTTCCTCAGGAGCTTGCCCGCAGCCCCGCAGCGTCATGGGACTGCCCGGCAAAGTGGGGGGCGCACGTCTCTGGTCAGCAACGCGTCGCCGACGCCGACACAGCATGTTGCAAATATCTAGCGCATGGCTTGTCCCTTGCAATCACCGATTGCGCGTTTCGCAAGGAATGAAAAAGCCATGTCGCTACGAACGAATCATAAGCAGTGCCGCCCTCCTTCATCGTTTCGCGGGGCGAGGGCGTTTGTCTTCACTTCGATTATTGTGATGTTCATTCTTCCCCGCGCCGCTCGAGGTCAGGATGCTCCAGTGGCCGAGGCGGAAGACGCCGCGCAGGAGGCGGAGACTGCCGCGCCCAACGTAGAAGACGCGGCGCCAGATGCCGCTGGTGACGGCGGGCATGCCCAGGCCGACGGCGACGTGGAAAACCCACCGGCCGCCGACGCTCCGTCGGCGGGCGAGGACGTCTCGAATGGAGACGAGCCGTCTCCGGAACCGGATGCCGCTGCTGAGACAAACGGCGCAGAGGGCTCTGGTCCGCCGGCCACAGACGCCGAGTCATCCGATGCGCCGGTGGTCGACGCAGCCCCGGCTCGCGACCCAAATTCTCTCGGCGGGGTCGAAGCCGCCGCGGACCAGCCGACCGACGAGGATTCGGCCTCCGTGCCGGAGGACGACCTCGACGCAGCGGACGAGTTGGAGGTCGTCATCATCGAGGGGAAAGCACCGACAGCCGGGTCGGTGCAGACGGTCCAGGAACGGGAGCTCGAGCGCTTCGAGCACGACGACGTGCACAAGGTCCTGGCCGCGGTACCGGGCGTCTACATCCGCGAAGAGGACGGATACGGCTTGCGCCCCAATATCGGCATGCGCGGGTCGGGGTCGGAGCGCAGCGCAAAGATCGCCCTCATGGAGGACGGCCTGCTCATCGCTCCAGCTCCGTATTCGGCCCCGGCCGCCTACTACTTTCCACTCACGACCAAGATGGTGGCTGTCGAAGTCTTCAAGGGACCGGCTGCCGTGCGCTTTGGCCCCAACACCGTGGGCGGAGCCGTGAACATGGTGAACCGGCAAATCCCGAAAGAGCGGGTCGCCGCGGTCGATATCGCCGGTGGAAACAACAACTACGGCAAGTCGTACATGTACTACGGCGACCGAACCGAGAACATGGGCTGGCTGTTCGAGGTCGCCAAGATTCGGAGCGACGGCTTTAAGCAGCTCGACGGCGGCGGACCGACGGGGTTCGACAAAAACGACTTCGGCGCCCGCTTTCAAATCCATAGCAGCCCCGGGAGCCTGGTCTTTCACTCCCTCGAGCTAGCGCTCGGCTTCGCCAACGAGGTGTCGAACGAGAGCTACACGGGGCTTACCGACGAGGACTTCGCCGAGAATCCGTATCGTCGCTACGCCGGGGCCCAGCTCGATCTGATGCAGTGGGACCACAACACGATCCGGCTCAAACACAAGGTGTCGACCTCGAAGTTTCGGGCCACGACGACCGCGTATCGGCACTACTTTCACCGGGACTGGTTCAAGGTCATCGGCTTCGCGAACGGCAGCTCGCTGCGCGACATCATCCTGTTTCCCACGGGCAACAACGACATCTACTACCGCATCTTTGCGGGCGAGAGAGATTCGCGGGACCCTCGCGAGACCCTCCTTCTCGGCAGCAATGAGCGCTGGTTCGAGAGCCTGGGCGTTCAGTCGGCGTTGAACCTGGAGCGCACCTGGCTTGGGATTCAGCACGAGATCGAGATCGGAACGCGCCTGCACTTCGACGAGGCCACGCGATACCACACCCAGGACGGGTACCTCATGCAGGGCGGCAATCTGGTCGCCGATGGCATGCCGACCGAGATCACCCTCGACAGCATCGACTCCACACTTGCCTGGGCGTCGTATTACGACCATAAGGCGACGCTGGGCAAGCTTACCGTCAGCGGCGGGGCTCGCTTCGAACTCGTTAAGACCGATCACTTCAACATTGTTCATAGCGAAGCCCAGATGGGCATCGCGCCGGAAGTCACGAAAGACAACATCTACAGCGTGATCGTGCCGGGCGGGGGCATCGTGTACACACCGCTGGCCGGGCTGGAGTTCCTGGCCGGCGCGCACAGCGGGTTCGTGCCCGTCAATCCCGCGTCAGTCGGCATCGTACAGCCGGAAAGAAGCCTCAACTACGAGGCGGGAGGTCGCTACGCGAACTCCTTGGCGCGCTTCGAAGTCATTGGCTTCTTTTCGAACTACAGCAACCTGAACGCACCGTGCCGGTTCTCCACGGGATGCAACACCGCGCAGGTCGAAACCCAGGCCAGCGCGGGCAGAGTTCATTCCTACGGGGCCGAAGCCCTGGCGAACTTCGAGTTCGAGCTGCCGCTTGGTCTCAAGTTGCCGGTCCAGGTCGCGTACACGTACCAGAAGTCGGTTTTTCAAGAAGCGTTTACGTCGAGCAACCCCCAGTGGGGATTGGTCTTCCCCGGGTTCGAGCTGCCCTACGTTCCCGCGCACCAGCTCAGCTGGCAGACGGCACTCGAAGGCGAGCGCTGGCACATTGCGACCTCGGGTCGATACCAGAGCAAGATGCGCGACATCGCCGGCGACTTGCCGCACCCCGGTGACACCGACCCGGCGCTCATCTTCAATGCCGCGGGTTCGTACGGCGGTCGCTGGGGAAAGCTCTACGTGAGCGTCGAGAACCTCTTCGACTACGTCCATATCACCGCCCGCCGCCCGCTTGGCGCCCGACCGGGCGTGCCGCGGCGCTTCGTACTTGGATACAAAAACTCGTTCTAGTCGCGCCCTCGATTGGGCTTGAAGGAGAACGCCACTCGTCTGTCGCGCGAACGCGAGCAGAACTACATGGGAGAGCCTCGAATGCAGACAACGATGGAGAAGATAAGCCTGGTCTTGGTTTGCGCTGCGGTGGCAGCAGCGGCCGGTTGCTACACCGAAAGCGGCGATACCAACGCAGGACGGTTCACGCTCACGTGGACCATCTCGACGGACGCTGGCGAGGAAATCGGCTGCGCCGCGGCGGACGCGGATACGGTGGTCGTCAAATCGACCGTCGTTGGCAGCGCCAGCAAGACGGAGTTTTTTGCCTGTGGGGACATGGGAGCCACGACCGCCCCCCTCACCCTCGGTCGGTACCGCGTGGAGGTTTCGCTCGGCAAGCAAGCCGCCGGCGCCATCGAACCGCGGGGCGTCGAGATCGTGTCGCTGTCGAATCTGATGTTGCTCGAAGGCGATGTCGACGTGGCCATCGGCAACGTCGAGTTCGTCGCCGCCGCGTCCGGGGCGGACAGCTTTGCGGAGGGCTCGAAATGAAGGCGGCAATCGCGTACGGCGTCCGCCTGGTTCCGATTGTCGCTGCGGCGGCGCTGGTCATGCCCGGCTGCGGAGAGCAAGACGACTTCGCGACGGCGACGATGGGGCCCCAGGGCGGGCGCCTTTTGTTGCCGGGCGGCGTGCGGCTCGATGTGCCTCCGGGGGCGTTGACCGAGCTGGCTGATATTACCGTCGAGAGGAGCTTCGATCCGATCGTGGTGAACGGCTTCGCCCAGGCCGGCGACACGTTTTCGATGCGGCCGGAGGGGCTGGAATTCCAGTTGCCGGTTGTTGTTTCGTTCGAGCGCCCTCCCAGCATCGACGCCATCGCACACCGGTACGCAGGCACCATCGATATCGCGCCCGCCGACACCATCTACGACGACCTGACGGCGGGAATCTATGCGCTGGGGGACGTCGCACAGGGAACGTACAGCTACTCGGGGCCAATTCTTCGTTCGCCCTTGCTGGCCCAGGCAGCGGCGTCGGACGCCTTCACCTACGACAACGAGGTGGAGTTCGAGATCGAAATGGACCCAGACAGTTCGTTTCGATTGCGACTCTACTTCGGCTCCGCCGACGCGACCCTGACCAAGACGGGATGGCCGGTGGCTGAGTCGATCACGGACGTAAGCGGGGGAAGCGTTGCGACCGCCGACGGCGGTGAACTCGTTGTCGCTACGGATACCGACAGCGGTGTTGTTCGCTTCGTCATGGGGGTTCCCGCGGGACTGCCCAACGGCACGTATGCCCTCACCGTTTTCAGCAATCGAGAGTCGCAATCGGCGCCAGTTCTTTGGGGCAGCGTCCAATTCAACGTCGACATCAACCCGAACTAGAGGAACCAGAAACGATGCACGCACTTAGAAAAAACATTCGTCCCTTGTTCATCGCGACCACTGCGCTATTGCTCGCAGTCGGCTGTGGATCGCTCGAAGCCCCGAGCGGCACCAGCACGGGCGGCGGCGGTGGAGGAGGAGGAGGAGGTGGTGGCGGTGGTGGTCAGGAGACCCCGGACCCGGATGTCCCGGATCCGGGGGCACCACCTGCGTTCTCCGAACAAGCCATGCTCCAGGACCTGTCCGAGCACGTTATTTTCCCGGTGTACCAGCGCTTCGAAGCGCGGGCGAGCACCCTCGCGGCGCGCGTCGCCACGTACTGCGGTTCTCTCGACGACGCAGCGGCCAAATCCAGCGCTCAGGAAGCCTGGAAAGCGGCGGTGGAGACCTGGGAGATGGCGGAGTTGTTTCAGTTCAACTTGCAGATCACGACCCAGGAAGGCGAGCTGCAGCGCGACTACGTGTACTCGTGGCCGCAGGTCAGCCCTTGCCAGGTCGACTCGGTTATCGCGGCGGGTTACGCCAACAACGACTTCGACATCAACGGCCAGTCGACCGACGGTCGGGGACTGTGGGCGGTCGAGTACGCGCTGTTTAGCGATGCTACCGGTTGCCCCGACGCTGCAGCAGATGCAGCGATTCTCGAGGCCCGCTGCGAATTCGCTCAGGCGGGGGCCGAGGACATCCTCGTGCAGGCATCGCAGTACGTGGCCGATTGGACACCGGGCTCGGGCGTTCGCGCCAACGACTTCGCCAATGCGGGCAGTCCCGGTAGCGCGTTCCAGACGACGACCAACGCGCTCACGTCGATCTTTCACGCGATGTTCTACTTCGACAAGAAGCTCTGGGAGCTGAAGATCAACCAGACGACGGGCGTCCAGGAAGTCAAGAACAACCCGGACATCAACCTCAACTGTGTGAAGAAGACTCCCTGCCCCGACGCGCTCGAGTCGCAATACGCGGAGGTCTCGAAGGAGCACATCCTCAACAACATGGCGGGTTTCGAAATGCTGTTTCGCGGGCTCACGCTGGACGGTGTCGACCGTCTTGGATTCGACGACTTCATCATCAGCAAAGGCGGAGACCCGTCAATGGTGATTCAGTCGTTGCAGAGCTCGCGGGCCATGCTGCAGGGCATGTCGGGCACGTTCCGCAGCATGGTGGAGTCGGGCAACACCAACGACGCCAAGAATCTGTCCAAGGAGATGAAAAACATTACCGGGGCAATGAAGTCCGACGTTCCGGCCGTGATTGGGCTGGAAGTCCCGGCGTCGGCGGCCGGCGACGGAGACTGAGCTTTGGAGGTGGGCGCTGGTGCGGGGACGCCCGTCCGCACCGGCGCCCTTTTTTCTACGCGGCGTGCCGGCCGCCGCTTTGGCAGCGCCCCGCTTGGGTCAAACGACCGCAGGAGTCTTTGTGATGCAGATTTCTCTTCGCCTTGTGTTTGCGTTCGTCGCGCTATTGCTGCTGCCGCTTTCCAGCGCGCGCGCGCAGGCCGACGATGACGATGCGCCGGAGCTACCGGTATTGCCCCTCGATCCGAACACCCCGATGCAGCTACCGACGGTCGTTGACGTGCCGGGCTCCAGCGCCGCAGAGGTTGCGACGACACCGGAGGCGAACGCCGCGAAGGGCGGCCCGGCGGTGGACGAGCCGCAGGTCGATGAGGTGGCCACCGAGATCGGCCCGGTCCCATCGCCCGCGGCGTCCGGTTCGTACCTGTTCCTCGAAACGGAGCTGGTGCGATCGGAAGACGACTTCTACGACCTCAGCATCGAGGGCATTCGCAGTCACCTGCAGACGCTCGAGCACGCCGATCCGGAGGTGTTTCGCCGGATGGACCGGCGCCTGCGCAAGCTCGAGCGCCGCCAGCGGCTCAGTCGCCTCGTCACGTGGGGGGGCGTGGGGCTGGGGGCGGCCATGATCGTGGGGGGGATCCTCACCGACGGCGATCCCGCCAACGCGGACTTCATGGGCACCCTGCCCAAGGTGCTGTTCGTCGGTGGACTCGGCGTCTTCGGCGCCGGGGTAGGGGCGAGCATGGTGCTCGACCCCAGCCGGGAAGACGTGATCGAGCACATCAACGCCCACAACCGGAGCGTGCGCGCGGTTTCCATCCGGGTGGGACCCGGCCAGGTAGGCGTCGCCGGCACGTTCTGAGAGCTCGCGGCGAAACCCCCGGGCCCCGGCGAGCGCGCCCCCGTCGGTTTGCGGTATAGTTCACTTCGCGGGACCGACCCTCGTCGGTGGCCGCGCCTTGTCCTACTGCAAGCGAGTTGCAGTAAATTGCGCCCGGGACGGGGGACGTGATACCCTTGGTCATCGGGTTCGCGTTTACGTTTTGGGGAGTGAGGGGCAGTATCGCATGCCCAACACCGAGGCACGTGGGCTATGGCGGCAACACGAGCTGCGTCGAGGTGTTGGTCGGCGGACGCATGCTGATTCTGGACGCCGGGACCGGCTTGCGCGAGCTCGGCATCAAGCTCGTCAAGGACCGGGTGAGTGAGGCAACGCTCCTGCTTACCCATACGCACTGGGATCACATCTGCGGCTTTCCCTTCTTCGGGCCTGCCTTCAAAGAGGACTTCAGTCTGTCGGTCATGGCGGGGCATCTCAAGCAGTCCGGCGGAGTTCGCTCTGCCCTCGAGGGGCAGATGACGCAGCCGATGTTTCCCGTGCCCTTGGAGCAGCTGCAGGCAAACATCGACTTCGAAGACTTCGACGTCGGCGTGCCCTTCGAGCTCGGCCCCGATATCAAGATCAAGACGGCGGCCCTCAATCACCCGAACGGCGCGACCGGATATCGAATCGAGCACGGCGGCAAGTCGCTTTGCTACGTCACCGATACCGAGCACGTGCCCGGTAAGCCCGACCCGCAGATCCTCGAGCTCATTCGCGACGCCGACCTGGTCATCTACGACTGCACGTACACGGACGACGAGTTCCCCGCGCACGTAGGCTGGGGCCACTCGACCTGGCAAGAGGGCGTGAGGCTGTGCCAGCAGGCCGGGGCCAAGCGCCTGGCGATCTTTCACCACGACCCCAACCACGACGACGAGTTCATGGCCGCCGTGGAGCGACAAGCCCGAGAAATGTGGGACGGTGCCTTCGTTGCGCGCGAAGGGATGACGATCGAGCTCGGGTAGAGGACGGCGCCGATGCCGAGAATGCCCACTGTCGTTTCCGACGAGCTCGAGCTCTTGCATCGGGTCGGCGTCGCGCTGTCCTCGGAAAAGAACAAGGACCGGCTCGTCGAGATGATTCTCATCGAGTCGAAGAGCCTGTGCAACGCAGACGGCGGCACCATCTATCTGCGAACGGAAGACGACCAGCTCGCCTTCGATATCGTTCTCAACGATACGCTCGGCGTGGCCAAGGGGGGAACCACCGGTGTTCCCGTGACCTACGGTTCGGTGCCGCTCTTTTTGCCGTCCGGTCAGCCCAACGAAAAGAACGTGGCCTCGTACGCGGCGCACGCCAAGCAGTCGGTCGCCATCGACGATGCCTACGACCACGAAGGCTTCGACTTCTCGGGAACGAAGCGATTCGACGCCGCCAATGGCTATCGCTCGCAGTCGTTCTTCACGGTGCCGATGATCAATCAGGACGGCTATGTCATCGCCGTTCTCCAACTCATCAACGCGCGCGACGCCGCCGGCCAGGTGATGCCCTTTACGGCAGGCGACCGGCACATCGTCGAAGCGCTGGCGTCGCAAGCAGCCATCGCCCTCGACAACAAGCTCCTGTACGACGCGCAGCGGGCGGTGCTCGAATCGTTCATCAAGCTCATCGCCGCGGCGATCGACGCGAAGAGTCCGTATACGGGGGCCCATTGCGGCCGCGTTCCCGTGGTGACCGAGATGCTCGCGCGGGCCGCGATCGAAGCAACGTCGGGGCCGACCGCGGACTTCGATCTGACCGAGGACGAGTGGTACGAGCTGCGCATCGCCGCCTGGCTCCACGACTGTGGAAAGATAACGACGCCCGTCCACGTCATGGACAAGGCCACCAAGCTCGAGTGCATTTTCGACCGGATCGAGCTGGTCAAGACTCGGTTCGAGGTCGTTCGCCAGCGAGTCCAGGCCGACTACTGGCAAGGTGTCGCCGAAGGCGGCGACGAACCAGAGCTGCGGGCCGCCCGCGACGAGCGATTGGCTCAGATCGACGACGACCTCGCGTTTCTCGAGCGGTCGAACATCGGCGGAGAGTTTCTCGAAGACGAAAAGAAGGCCCGCATTCGGGCCATCGGCGCGCAGCCGGTGGTGATTGGTGGGGTTGAAGGTCCGTTGCTTTCCGACGAGGAGGTCGACAACCTCTGCATCTCGCGAGGCACTCTGACCGAAGACGAGCGCATCGTCATCAACGGCCACATGGTGCAGACCATCAAGATGCTGGAGGCGCTTCCTCTCCCGCGGAGCCTGGCGCGCGTGCCGGAGTACGCCGGCGGTCACCACGAGAAGATGGACGGCACCGGCTACCCGAAGGGACTGTACGCGGGGGACATGTCGATTCCGGCGCGCATCATGGCCATCGCCGACGTGTTCGAAGCGCTCACGGCCGCGGATCGCCCCTACAAGAAGGCCAAGCCGCTAAGCCTCACCCTCAAGATCATGAGCTTCATGGTCCAGGACAACCATCTCGATCCTGGGCTGTTTCGGCTGTTCATCGAAAGCGGCATCTGGATGGAATACGCCCGGCGCTTCTTGTCGGAGGAGCAGATCGACGAGGTCGACGTGGACGCGCTCCTTGCGGTGACGCCCAAGGGCTTCGACATGCCGCCCGTGGTCGAGCGGGACAAGCGCCGCGAGGGCTTTTTGCCCAGGTACGCCGCTGAGGCTGAGCGCTTGCCCGAGCTCGACGGCCTGATGGAGTGACGGCCGGTGGCCTCGCCCCGCTACTGCGCGAAGTGCTTGGAGAGCTTCAGGCCCTGGGCCTGGTAGTGCGAACCCGCGCCGGAGCCGTACACCCGGTCCGGCGCCCGCTGCATACGTTCGTAGACCAGGCGGCCGACCAGCTGCCCGTGCTCGACGATGAAGGGCACCTCGTGACTTCGCACCTCGAGCACCGCGCGCGCGCCCCGTCCACCCGCCGCTGCGTGGCCGAAGCCCGGGTCGAAGAACCCGGCGTAGTGCACGCGAAACTCGCCGACCAGAGGGTCGATCGGCACCATCTCGGCGGCGAGCTGGGGCGGCACGTGTACAGCCTCGCGGGAAACCAGAATGTAGAACTCGTGCGGGTCCAGGACCAGGTCCCGGGCGCCGCGTACGACCACCGGCTCCCAGTAGTCGAGAACCTCGAGGGCGCCCTTGCGGTCGACGTCGACGACGCCCGTGTGTCGCTTTGCGCGATAGCCGACGAGGCCATCGCCGGGACCTGAAAGATCGATGGAGACGCCGATGGCTCCACCGTCGATGACCGGAGTGCTCGACGCGACCAGCGTTTCTTTATCGTGAACGGCTCGCAGCTCGGCTTCCGTCAGGACCGCCGAGCCGACGCGAAATCGCATCTGGGCCAGGCGCGACCCGGCCCGAACGACCACCGGAAAGCTGCTCGGGCTGATCTCGAGGTAGAGGGGGCCGCGATACCCGGCGGGAATCTGGTCGAACGCGGTCGCGCCATCGACGATGACGCGAGTGAAGATGTCCAGCCGGCCGGTGGAGCTCTTGGGGTTCGCCGAGGCTTCGATGTCGTCCGGCAGGGCCGCTCGTTCCTGCAGGGGCACCAGGTACACGCACCCGGTTTCGAGCACCGCTCCGGCCGACAGGTCGATCTCGTGGAGGGCGAACCGCTTTAGTTTGTCGGAGACCGGAGTCCCGGGGCCGGGGAGAAATGAAGCGCGTACTCGGTAGGCGACCCGGCCGAGGCGCAGGTCCAAACTCGCCGGCTGGACCTGATCGCTGTCGAGGTCGCCGTCGCTGACCATGGCCCCGTCCCGAAACAGGGCGTGGATGTCAGCATCGGGCAAAATTCCGCGGGCTCGGGCCATTGGCGCGATGTTGACCGCTTCTGGCGCCGCGGCGCAAGCTCGAGTGCCGGGTCTGGGCCGGCGATTCGACCGCCGTGCGCCCGGTGCCCGAAAAGGCCCGCCCCCGGAGGCAGCGAGAATCGCTGTCGGGGGCGGGCCGGGGAGTGAGTCTCAGCCCTCGGGCGTTCGAGCCGGCCCGGTCGCTCGAGCCGGCTCGTCCCGCTATCGAACGCGCCAGGTTCGGTTGCTGATTGGCGGCGTTGCGACCAGTGTCACCGTGTCGCCCGCAATGGTGACGCCCGTGATGTTGGACGTGAGGCCCGGCTTCGTACCGATGGCGTAGCCCTTGGCGACGTCGTACAGGATGGCGCTCGACACGTTCTGAGTGCCTACCACCACGACGGCGAGACTGTCGTCGGGGCTAAACCATCCCTTTACGTAGGGCGACGTCAGGGAGCTGCCGATGACGTTGCCCGGGGAGTCGTTGCCGACCTCGCGAGTAAACCCCAGGTTCCACACGTTCACCGAATTCGGATTGGAGCGAATGCCCGGTGAGATGGTGATGGCGGCGCGGCAGTTGGGGGAAACGTCGTAGCCGCGACCCGGTTGCAGATCGATGGCCGGCGTTCGAGAAAACAGAGGTCCATCGAACACGACGCGCCGGTTGGTCACGTTGGCACTCACGCCGCCGCACTGAGTGCTCGAGCTCGTGAGGCCAAACGCCGAGAAGTTGCCGGGCGTACGCAGCACCTCGACCGAGAAGCGTTGGGTCTTGGCACCCGCACCCTGAGGCGCGGCGCGCACGGTCACGTCGCGCGGATCGAGCACAGTCCCGCCGGTGGTTGTCGATACGGTCAGTGTGCTGGTGGCGGTGCCGTTGGCGGCGAGGTTGACGGTCGCCGGTGAGAACGAAAAGACCATGCCGTACTGGGGATTGGTAACGCTCAGCGCGACAGGTCCCGAGAAGTTGTTGCGACCCTCGACGGTCACTGTCACCGTAGCCTGGGCTCCCCACACTACGTCGACGGAGCGAGTCGATAGCGACAGGTTGATAAACGGCGGCGGCGGTGGGGGAGTGCGCAGCGTGACCCGACGTCGGCTTTGTTGGTACGTGCACTGTCCGCGCGAGTCGCACGCCGCCGCCGTCCACTCTACGGTATTGCCCAAAAAGCGCGTCAGGTCGGGTTGGGCCCCGGGGCTGGTCACTCGAACCACCTCGGTCGTCGCATTGGACGTGGGCTGGGTCGGGCAAGTTGCCCCGTTCGCCGTCGCGCAAAGCAGATAATGGGATGCCCCAGCGACCGCGAACCACCTGTAGGCGACGCCGGTCGGGGCCACTGTCGCGCCGTTGGCCGGGGCGCTCAACCGCGGTGCCGCCGGCGGCGGCGGTCTGCGCACGTTGAGCTGCCGGAACTGTTGCTGATAGGCGCAGTCGCCGCTGCTGCTGCAGGCCGCGACCGTCCAGTTCACGGGCTGATTGAGAAAGCGGGTTAGATCGGGAATCGCAAAGGTCGTTCCGTTGCTGAGTCGGCGAATCACCAGGGTGTTGCTGTTGCTGACGGGGGTGGATGGGCAGGCGACCCCCGGGCGAGAGGCGCAGAACAGGTACGACGTTGCGCCCGGTACGCTCGTCCAGGTGTAGGTCTGCCCCGTCGGCTCGACCGTGGCAAAAGCGGCGGGTGACCGCAGCTGCGGCGGCTGTATTCGACGGACGTTGAGCCGGCGGAACTGTTGCTGGTACGCGCAGTCGCCGCTGCCATTGCAGGCGGCGACGGTCCAGTTGACGGGTTGATTGACGAATCGACTCAGATCGGGAAGCGCCACGGTGTTCGAGTTGCCGAGGCGGCGGATCACCAGGGTGTTGCCGTTGTCGATTTCGTTGGGCGGACACGAGACTCCGGGCCGCGAGGCGCAAAACAGGTACGAGGATGCGCCGCGGCTGCTGGTCCACGTGTATGCCTGGCCCGTGGGCTGAACCGTGGCGTTGTCGCCCGGGGCGCGAAGTCGCGGAGGTGGCGGCGTTATCGACCACTCGAGCACCCGCGACGAGGTGCCGCCGCAGAGCAAGAACGACGAACCGAAGCACGCCCGGACGTTCCAGCGAATTCGCGCCCCGGCCAGCACTGGCGGGAGAATTTGCGACGTGGTGGTGCGCGCACGTGAACTCTGAATGGTCACGTTCGGCGTGCGAAACCCGTTCGGATCGTCAGCGTCTTCCATCCAAAACAGGTACGACGTCGCCAGGGGGCCCGACGATGGCCGATCCCAGGTGAAGAACTGGGTCGGCACTCCGGACACCGCGCGAATGACGTATCCATTGGCTGGACTCACCAATCGCGGCGGACCCGGGGTACGCGGAATTGGTGGTTCGAAGGGGCCGATGGGCACGAAGTCACTGGCGGTCGCGGGTTCGGCATCGTTTTCGATTTCGACGGCCGCTATTCGTTCCGGGCAGTCTTGCGTCGCGCACTCGCAGACGTGCTCGACGCACTCGGCGCCGGGACCGCAGTGCGCCGTGAGCAGACACTCCGCGGGTAAGTCGCCATCGACGTAGCGCTCGAACTCTTTGCAGCCGGTTTCGCCATCGATCGCGTCGACCTCACCGATGACCGCGTGCTCGTAGGCGGTGACGCAGTCGCCCTCGGTCATCTCGTAGTCGGAGGGCAAGGCGAGCGAGCAGTCGGGACCCGCGGTCACGCACTGGTCGACCACCGTCAACGTCGGGTCGGCGCCGTCAGAGCACGACGTACGCATCGTTTGCCGGAGCCAGCATGTCGCCCGGAACTCGGCATCTTCGGGGGCGGTCGACGCGACGTCGCCCGTATCGGCGGGCACCGCGTCGGCGGGTACATCGAGCTCGCCGTCGTCGCCGACGCAGGCGAACCCGCTCATGGCGATGGCCGCAGCCAGCACCGGTCGTAAGAATCGAAACATTGTTTGCCTCCTGGTTGCACGGGCGAGCTCCCGCACGGGCGCGCGCTCGCGGGTCACGGCGATCCCCGTCGCCGGCACACCCCCGTGGTCGCCAGCTTGTTCGGTGGACGGCCGCTGCGGGGGCGTGCAGGAGGCAAGTGCGCCCGGCGCGCACTTCGATCCCGAGAATCGAACGCGCGACGTATTTTTTTGGGCGCCGCCTACCCGGCGAGTTCGTCGCGGACCGTTGCCGGGTCCCCGGCGTGGCCCGCGTCACGCCGACGGACTCTGGAGTCGAGCAGCGCGTCGGCCGCGGCAGCCTGCGCCGCGGTAGCCGCATTGCGACCAATCGCCTTGCGAAGCTGTGAGAGCCCGCGCCGCAGGCGGCTACGCACGGTCGGCTCGGGGACGTCGAGGGCGACAGCCAGCTCGGGGCCGCGCATTTCTTCCCAGTAGTACAGCTCCAGGGCGATTTGATAATCGGCGGGAATGCTCTGCATTGCCTCGGCGATCAGTCCCCACTGGCGTTGGCGCGCCACCTTTTGCGACGGCGAGGTGGCGAGGTCGCGAACGCTCGTCACCCCGAAGTCGATATCGGCGCACTTGGAGCGTCGGCGCAGGTAGTCGTAGAAGCGGTGTCGGGCGACCCCGAACATATACGCGCGAAATCCGGCCTCGTCGCGGATACGGTCGCGGCCTTCGACACAGGCCAGCAAGGTGTCCTGAATCAGGTCTTCGGGATCCTCAACCTTGCTGCGAAAGAAGCGGTACAGACTCGCGAAATGGCGCGCAAGCAGCAGCTCGCCGGCGCCTCGGTTTCCTTGTCGCCAGGCGCGCAGCAGGGAGAGGTCGTCGTCGCCCAGAACCGCCACGCGCGGAACGTAGCACCGTCGGACGATTTCGGTCGGCGATCATCCGCACGAACATGCGGGTGCGTCGACGTGAAGCCGGTGTTAGCGTCGCGTCGAGATGACCAGCTCCGGCCTCGCCGCGACCGCCGCGACGCCTGCGGATGTGCGCGCGACCGCCGCCCACGCGTTGCGCATGCGGGTGGCCCGTCGCGTCGTCGAAGACCGCATGTTCGGCCGCTGCGCTCCGGTGCGGTTTGGCCAGTTCGATGTACGTGAACTGGTCGGTGCCGGCGCCATGGGAGAGGTGTACCGCGCCCGCGACGTTGTCCTCGGGCGCGACGTGGCCCTCAAAGTCGTGCGCCCGGCCGCGTACCCAGAGCAGTCTGACGACGCCTGGGTCATGCGCGAGGCGCGCTCGCTGGCGAGGCTGTCGCATCGCAACGTCGTTGCCGTGCACCAGGTCCAGCAAGTCGAGGGGCTGGTGGTCATCGCAATGGAATACGTCGCCGGCCCGACCATGGCGGCGTGGCTCGATGAGCGGCCGCGGCGCTGGCGCGAGGTGGTGCCGTTGTTCGTGCAAGTCGCTCGGGGGCTGGCGGCGGTGCATCGCGCAGGGCTGGTGCACCGCGACGTAAAGCCGAGCAACATTATCGTGGGCGACGATGGCGTCGTTCGGCTGTCAGACTTTGGCCTCGCGCGCCCCACCGCCTCTGAGCCGCCGGACGCGGCCGCCGTGGACGCCGGGTCTCCGCGGCTGAGCGTGGGGCGCGGGACGCCGGCGTACATGGCGCCCGAGCTGCACGCGGGGCAACCGGCCACCGTGTTCAGCGATCAGTACGCCTTTTGCGCTTCCCTGTGGCAGGCGCTGTACCGCGCGTTGCCGGAGAATCCCGGGGCCTCCGCCGACGCGCCGGGCAAAGACCGGGCGCGTCTGGTCCGGACGGGCGCCCCGGAGCGTGCGGGCGGAGTGCCCGGCTGGCTGCGAGCGGCGGCCGAGCGCGGGCTCCGGGCGAGACCGGACGACCGTTACTCGTCGATGGACGAGCTGCTCGCGGACCTGGGGCGAGACCGACCTCGCGGGTGGCGGCGGCTCGCGGTAGCGGCCGCGTTGGTTGCGGCGGTCGCTGCGGCGTACGCAATGGGGCGCGAGGAAGACAGCGGCGGTGCGCTTTGCGCCCGCGCCGGTGACGAGATCGCCGCCTCGTGGAACGAACCGGTGGCCGCCGCGATCGAACGGCAGTTGGTCGACAGCGGCCGCGACCACGGGCGGGACACCGCGTCGCGGGTTCGTAAAGGTTTGACGGAGTTCGCCGCCGAGTGGCGCGCGGAGCGCAAGCGCGCCTGTGAAGCGACCCACGTGCACGGCGCTACCTCGGCCGCGCTGCTCGACGCCCGCATGCTGTGCCTGGACCGGCGCCGCGACGCGTTCGACGCGGCCGTCGCGCTGCTGGCCGAACCGGCATCGGAGGCGAGAGCCGATCGAGCGGTCGCGCTGGTCGATGGCTTGCCCGGCCTCGCCGACTGTCGGGGCCGCGAGGTTCTCGACCCCGCGTTCGCGCTGCCCGAGGGGCCGGCGGCTCGCGCCGAGCTGCGCAGCGCCGAGGGGCAGCTGGAGCGAGCCCGGGCACTCGTGCGTCGAGGCGAGTTTGCCGAAGCTCTTGCCCTTGCCGAGCAGGTCGCGCAGGTCGGTGCCCGCCACGGGTACGCCCCGTTGCTCGCGGCGTCCGACTATGCCCGAGCGCTCGCCATGTCGCGAACCGGAACGCTGCGCGGGGCCGAGCAGGCGCTGTATAGCGCCGCGCGCTACGCGGGGGAAAGCGGCGACGACCTCGGGGTGGCTCGGGCCTGGATCGAATTGACCTACGCCATCGGCCGAACGGTCGATCGCGAGGCGGCCGCCGACGTCGCGATGCAGGCCGCGCAGACGGCGCTTGCGCGGGCGGGCGCACCCACCGACCTCGAAGCAGATCTGGCCAACTACCGGGGCGTGCTGGCGTGGACGCGCCGCGATAGCGAGGGCGCCGGCCGTCACTGGCAGCGCGCGCTCGAGCTTCGCGAGCGCGCCGGAGCCGGGCCGTCGGTGATTGCGTCGGCGCTCAACAACCTGAGTGCGGCCCAGGGAAGTCTCGGACGGCACGACGAGGCTCAGGCCAATCTGTCGCGCGCGCTCGAGCTCAAGCTCGACCACCTCGGACCGCTTCATCCTTCGACCGCGCGCACCATGAGCAACATCGGCGCTGCGATCGTGGATAGGCATTTGCGGGGCGGCCCCGGAACGGTGTCTCACGAGCAGCTCGAGCTGGCGGCCGAGCGGTGCAGGCGCGCCTTCGAGGTTCAACAAGGCGCCCTGGGGCCCGACAACCCGGTTCTCGCCTATCCGCTGACGTGTCTCGGCACGGCGCTCATCGGCATCGGGCGCCCGGACGATGCGGTTGCGCACCTGGAGCGCTCGCTGGCGCTGCGCGAGGCCCATCCCGACGAAGACCCGCTGGAGCTCGCATACACGCGGCTCTCGCTGGCCCAGGCTCTTGGCGGTGGCGACCGAGCCATCGAGCTGGCGTTGGCGGCCGCCGACGCTTTCGGCGGGGCGAGCGACCCCGGAAGTCAGCGAGACCTGGCCCGAGCGCGCGAGTGGCTCGACGCGCACGGCCGGGCGAATTCGATCAACGCGCCCAGGTCCGCGGTCGCGCCCCGCGACTAGCTGCCGAGCACCTGATCGAACGGGCCCCTGATTTCGTAGGTGAGACCGAAGCCCAGGCCACCCAACACCCGGCTGCCGCGCTGGGAGCTGAAGTACAGCCGGGTTCCGTCCGGGGAGAACGCCGGCCCCGTGATTTCCGATTGATTCTGGTCCACGACCTGCAGCAGCGGCGCGAGGTCGCCGTCGCCATCAATGACCACGAGCTGCATGTCGCCTCCGTCTTCGGCCACCAGGATGTCGCCGGTCGGCGCGACGGTGACGTTGTCGACGCCCGTGAGGATCGGGTTGCCGGAACTTGCGGCGTCGTAGATCAGGGTGAGGGTCTGTGACTCCAGCAGCAGGCACCACACGCGGTTGTCGCCCTTGGTCGTGAAGTACACCTTGCCGTCGTGGTACCAGATTCCCTCTCCGCCATTGAACGCGGTGCTATCCGGTCGCTGCCGACGGGTCGGCGTCTGAAAGGGGTTTGGTCGCGGATTCGGCACGTCGAGCCATTTCACCGCGCCGGTAACGTTTTCGACCCGCGCGACCTGAAGCGCGCCGGCGTCGAGGCGCGGCACGCCTCGGGCATCGACTGATTGCGGTACGAAGCGGTAGAGGCGACCGTCGCCTTCATCCTCCGTGAGGTAGAGAGCCCCCGTGGCGCTATCGACCGCGACCGCTTCGTGCTTAAAGAAGCCGAGTGCGGGCCGCTCGACCGCGCGGCGCCGGCCGGTCGGGTCGCATTCGAACACCCGGCCAAACGGCACTTCTTCGCAAGAAAGCCACGTGCCCCACGGTGTTGGCCCCCCGGCGCAGTTTTGGTTCGTATCGCCCAGGATGCGGTACGCGTCGCGAATGCCCCCGTTGGCGTCGAAGCGCAGCGCGCTTGCGCCCCCGCCCGCGAAAGACGGCGTTTCGCTGTTCGACACGTAAATCCAGCCGCCGTCGTCAGTCGCGAACGTCGCGCCGCCGTCGGGGAACGAGTGCCAGCGGTAGTCGAGGCGATCGAAGAAACTTCGCCGCACCCGGTAGCCGGCGCGCCCCACGATGCGCGACTCGAAGCCGGCGGGCAGGCGCACGTCGTTTCGGTCTGGCGCCCCCAGAGGTCCCAGTCGACCCAACGACACCTGCCCGGCCGCAATGCGGCTGAGTCCCATCACGGACGAACCGACGGCAATGCCGGCGATGCCGGCCCCCATGCCCTTGATGAACGAACGACGCGAACCCTGATCCTGCATTCGACCTGTTCCCCGTAGCGATAGGCCAGCAACCTACACACCCGAGGCGTCGACGCCGACAACGGATCGTGAACTCTTCTTCGCGAAGAATCGGCTCCAAAAGATAAGCCGCATGACCGTCGCGAACCGAGGACTGTCAGCCCACCCCCGCGGGGCGCGCTCTACGAATCGTGAATCATCGCAAGACGCCGCTTCTCACTCTCGGCGCGGGCCGGGTCGCCGGCGGCACGGGCCAGCTCCGGCGCCAAGATACGGGTATGTTCATCGGGCTGCATCAGCGCATCGAGCTCGGCGAGAAACGCGTCAGGCGGGAGCGAGGGCGGGGCGCACAGCTTGCCGGAGACGATCGTCTGGTTGTCCGCCTGGACGTCGTGGTCGTGGTTCGCTTCGGGGTTTTCCCAGCACTCTCGGCAGACGATGCGGAAGAGCTCGTCGTGCACGTAGATCCAGGACTCGTTCGGGAGTTCGCGACCGAGAGCCTGCAGCTGTCCCGGGTGCTGCTGCGTGCCGGTGAATCGGTAGATTTGATAGCGGCGATGCTCGAGCGTTGCCAGGTGCGGAAAGACCGGCACGTCCCGACCGTCGTAACGGTGGTGCGTAATGGGCGCTCCGTCTAGCAGAACGATGTCGCCGAAATCCACGCCGATGTCGTCGTTGACGAGGGCGCTGCGCACGACGCCGTGGCACGGGCTAAGGCGCTCGATCCAGATGGTTTCCTCGCCGCCCGGGCCCAGAGCGTCGCGCTCTGGACCGCGCTCCGCTAGCGGAAACTGGGCGAGTCGGACCTTGCACTGGGCGAAATTGCCTTCGGGCAAACCGCTGTCGCCGAGGGTCATGTCGAGTCCGAGCTGTTTCCACGCGCGCAGGGCCGTCTCGCCGTCGCCGGCTCCAGTCGCGCAGATGCCCAGATTCCACAAGGCTGACTCATCGGCCTGATCGTCATACAGCTCCAGCGCGCGCCGGTTCGCCCTAACTCCCTCCTCAAACCTTGCGCGGGTCTTGTAGAACAAGCCCAGGTCGTAGTGCCGCGCGGCGCTCTCTGGCTCGAGCTCGGTGAGACGTTTCGCGGCCGCTTCGGCGAGCTTGTCGTGGGCGCGCCCGGCGAGCCGGGCGACCGTGCTCAGGCCGCTCGCTATCCAGAGCGCCTGCTCGGATTGCCGTTGCTCGGTCCACTTCTGCTCCAGGCGCCGAACGAGGCGTTCGAACACCGGGTGGGCGGGTGCTGCCTCGTTGAGGTAGCGCATGTCCACGAGCTGCTCTGCGATGGCGCCCAGTGCGGCGACCATTCTCGTGTCGTCGGGTGTGTTGGCCAGCAGCAGGTCGGCGAGTTCCTGGGCGTCCTCGTAGCGGAAACTACCTTCGCGGAGTAGCGCGAACAGCGCATCAGCCGCGGTCGGTTCGTCGGAAAGGAGCTCGAGGACTGGCTCGACCGCCGCACGAGCCGCCTCGTAGTCCTCGGCGGCAGCGAACTCTTCGACTCGTTTGTATGCCTTTTTGAGGCGCGCCCTCGTCAGGCTGCGCGAGAAGAATCCCACCTCCCCATGGTAAGGCCGCCGTGCCGCCTGCTTGGCAATCAAGTCGCCGCGTGCGTGGCTGACCGCCCGGAGTGGGCTAGCGGCGGCGGCCAGGCCGGGGCCGCGGCGGTCCCTCGGGACGATCTCGTCGAGCCGGCGGGGCGGGAGTTTTGGTGAATCGGCTAAACCCCGGTTTTCAGGGCACTCCGGAGCGACGTCGGGCTTCGCGGCGCCTCGCGGGCCGGCGGCACCCGCGCTATAACGGCGCGCCCGTGTCCGCCCCTTCCCCCGCCCCCGACAGCGTGGTCGCCACCATCGCCGAGCGCGCCCTGCGTCTCGAGCTTGGCACGGCGGACCTGTGCTTCCTGGTGGCGCTGCATTTGCGCGCCGAGCAGGCCCAGCTGTCGTCGTTTCAGGAGGAACAGCTGGTCGAGGTGTTCGACCAAACCGCCGAGCTGGTCGCCATCGGCGGGGCCGGCGGAACGCGGGGGATCAAGAGCGCGACCGCGGCCATCGCTCGCCTGCGCAGCCAGCGGCTGCTGGCGCGGATCGACGGTCTTGGCGTCACGCGCGCGCCCGAGTACGGATTGACGCGCCTCGCTCAGGGCATCGCCGAATACCTGGTCGAGGACGAGGCCCTGACGCCGGAGACTCTCGGGGTTCTGGTCAGGGCCCTCGGCGACGGCCTTGCGCGCATTCGCGAGGCGGCGCAAGGAGCCGACACGATCGACGAGTGGCGAGCCGGCGTGGTCGACCCGCTTCTCGTCGCGGTGGCCGACTTGATCCGCGGCATCGAACGCCGACAGCGCAGTCTGGACCAGCAGCACGAGCGGTTTCAAGACGAAGTCCGCGGCCTGCTCGAGGCCGACTGGTTTGGCGCCATCGCCAGCTGCGAGCGCCTGCTCGCTTCCACCAGCGCCACGTTGCGCGAGCTTACCGAACTGCTCTTGCGCGATACCCACCAGCTGCAGTCGGTGCTTCAAGACATCGGCGAGCTGGCCGCCGCGGCCAACCAGGAAGCCGCCGAGGCCGCCGCCTTGCGCGTGGCGGACCAGCTCGATCGAATTGCCGCGTGGGGGGCCGCCCGCCAGGGCGCCTGGTCCGAGTATTTTCAGTACGTCCATCGGTTCCTTCGCGATGTCGTCCGCCTCGACCCGTCGCGAGCGCTGGCCCAGCGGTTGCGGGACCAGCTGGCGGGTGCGTCCGGGCGAGCGTTCTCGCTGACCGTCGCCGCGGCGCCGCCGCTCACGCTGCTGCGCGACGCGGTGGTGCCGCCCGACAACACACCGGCCGTGTCCCGTCCACGGCGCCGGCGCGACCGCGAGCCGGAAGTCGGCCCGGTCGACGACCCGGCCGCTGCTTTCGACGCGCGCGTGGCCGACGAAGTGCGGGGCGGAGCCCGCGCTCTGTCGGCGGTCACGAATGTGGTGGCGGGCGAGGTGGAGACCGACGAGCAGTTTGCCGCCGCCGGTCGCGTTGCCGACGCCGTCGCCAGAATGTCGACGCCGCAGTCGGCGTTGGAGCGCCCCTGGGTACCGGTCGGCGAGGCACTGGTGATTGAAGACTGGGAACTACCCGACGACGGGAGGAGCGAGTGACCGACGGAACGTCGGTGTTCGCCGACCTCGGGGCCGCGATCGAGGCGGACGAGTTTCCCGATGTCGATCTCGCTTTGCGCCGTGGCCGGCACATCGATCGCAACGACGAGGCCTGGTACGCGTACATCAGCGACGCGCAGCCGCATCTGGAGCACTTTTATCGCCGCCTGGGGTGCGAGCTCGTCCACAAAAGCGACGGGTACTACTACCTGTTGCCCCTAAACGATCGGGTGCCGAAGCGGCATCTCGCCGTCGGCGACATGCTCGTGGGCCAGGCCCTGACGCTTCTTTACCTGGATCCCTCGACCGTTCAGCAGGGCGGGATCATCGATCGCAATGAGGTGCTCGCGCAGCTCGACGGTATCGTGGGGACCGACGCCCTCATTCGGGCGTTCAATCCCAAGCGGCGTCGGTATGACGAGCGCGTGGCCCAGCAGACCGTGCGCAAGAAGGTCGGGGAGGTTATTCGGCGGCTTGCGCGCCTGGGCTTCGTCGACCAGCTCGACGACGAACGCGTGGCGTTGCGGGCTTCGCTGCTGAGGTTCGCCGACCCCGTGCGCGAGCTGGGCGAACCCGCCGAGGCACTGGCGCGATTGCTGGCCCGCGGCGAGGTGGCCCTGGCCGAGGACGACGACGAGGCCGCGACGGCGCCGAGCGAGTCGGAGTCCGAGTCCGAGTCGGAAACCGAGTCCGAGTCGGAAACCGAGTCGGAGTCGGAAACCGGGTCCGAACCCGAGCCTGAAGCCGAGTCCGAGTCCGAGTCGGAAACCGACTCCGAACCCGAACCCGAACCCGGGACCGATTCCGAGTCCGAACCCGGGACCGAAACCGAGTCCGAGCCGGAAACCAAAGCCGAGCCCAAGCCCGAGCCCGAACCCGAGTCCGAGTCCGAGTCCGAGTCCGAGCCCGAACCCGAGTCCGAGCCCGAAGCCGAGTCGGAAGCAGAGTCCGAGTCCGAGTCCGGCGCCGATTTCGAGTCTGAACCTGAGGGCGAGCGGTAGCGCTGTGGGAAGAACGCGGGTCTGTGCCCTCGCGCTCGTTAACTGGAAGGGCGTGTTCTACGAGCGCTACTTGCTCGATCGCCACGTAACCGCTCTCGAGGGCGCCAACGGCGCCGGCAAGACCACGGTCATGATTGGCGCGTACGTGGTGCTGTTGCCCGACATGTCGCGGCTTCGGTTCACGAACCTGGGCGAGAGCGGGGCCATCGGCGGTGACCGGGGCATCTGGGGCCGGCTCGGCGAAGCGGGGCGGCCCGCCTACGCGGCGTTGGATCTGGAGTTGCCCGAAGGCGAGCGTCTGGTCGCCGGCGTGCGCCTGGCTCGCAAGGGCGAGCCCACGGTCGAGCTCACGCCGTTCACGGTGAGCGGTTTGGCCGCCGAGACCGCCCTGCAAGACCTGCTGCTCGTACGCGACGGCGACAGCGACAGCGTTCCCGCCCTGGATGAGGTGCGGAGCAATGCGTCCAGGCTCGGCGGTGAGCTCACCGTGTATCGGTCGACTCGCGACTACTTTGCGGCGCTGTTCGAGCTCGGAGCCACGCCGTTGCGCCTGACCGGCGACGAAGACCGCCGCAAGCTCAACGACATGTTGCGCACGAGCATGACCGGCGGCATCTCCCGGGCGCTCACGAGCGAACTGCGCGGATTTTTGCTCAAGCAAGAGTCGGGACTCGCGGACACCCTCGGCCGGGTTCGCGCCAATCTCAGCGCCTGTGCGCGCACTCGATCCGAGGTCGCCGAGGCCCGGGTTCTCGAGCGCGACATCAGCGGTGTGTACGAGGCCGGCCGCGAGATGTTTGCCGCGTCGGTGCTGGCCGTCCGCCGCGCTGCGGACGAACATCGCGCAGCGCTCGCCACCGCCCGAACCGCGGCCGACGCCGCCGAGCGCGAGCGCGTGGAGTTCGCGCGCAAGCTCGAACGCGACCTGGCTCGGCGCGACGAGGTGAGCCGCCGACTCGCAGACGCCCGCGCGGCGGCCGAGCGTATGGCCCAGCGGCGCGAAAACCGGCGACAGCTGAAGGAGGCCGAGGAGCGCATTGCCGAACTCGATGCCGAACTCGCCACGCTCACCGCCGACGCAGCCTCGGCGCAAGCTGCCCTTGCCGACGCCGATGCGGTTCGCGAGCAGCGACGGCGCGCCGATGCGGACGCCCGCGATGCCTACGATCGCGCCGCTCAAGGGCTGGCTCGCACGCAGGACGGGCTCGACGAACTTCATCGGCGCGCCTACGCGCACCGGAGGGCCCGCGATCGCTGGACCGAGCTGGAGCGCGCCCTGGAGCGGCCCGAAACCGCATCGGAAGGCGCTCTGGAAAATCTCCCCGAGTTTCTCCCCGGGTTTCTCCCCGGGTTTCTCGAAGACCAGGCGAGAGCCCTGACCGCGCGAGGCGGGGTGGTCGACAGCGAGCGGGCGCGTTTGAGTCGGGAGATCGAAGCGCACCAGCATCGGCGCGACGACTACGAGCGAGCGACGGCCGCCCTGGCCGAGCTCGAGTCGGCGCTGGACGAGCCGGGAGACCAGGGGGACACGCCGCTGGCTCGGGGGCGGTCGGCGCTCGCCGAGTTCGACCGGCGCGAGGCGTTGCTCGGTCGCGGGGAGGAGTTGGCGCGCGAGCTCGCCGAGGCCCAGCGGGCGGCGGAGCGACAGGCCCTTGCCCGCACCCGGGCCGACGCGCTCGGGCTCGACGCGCAGGGGGCCGCGGGGCGCGAGGAGCAGCTCGCCGAGCGGGTGCGCACCGCGGAGCGCGCCCAGGCCGAGGCCGAGGCCAAGGAGCGCCACCATCGCGAGCAGGCGGAACTGCACGGCCGAACGGCAGCCCTGGCTGTGGAACGCCACGGTGCCCTCGAGCAGCGCGCGTCGCGCTGGGCTCGGTGCGCCGGCGCTGCCGGTCGATTGACTCAGGCTCTCGGCGCCGAGGCCGTGGCAACCGAAAGCCTGCCGTCGCTCGAGCAGCGGCTCGCCGAGCAGTACGCGGCCGCCCAGGCGAGTCGGCACGAAACCATCGGCGAGCGCGAACGCGTGCTGCAACAGGCGGCCGAACTCGAAGCCGCCGGCGGAGCCGTCGCGGAGAACGTGTTGGAGCTTCGCGACGAACTCGGCGGCGAGCTCGTCGTGGGCCGCTACGAGGAACTCGAGGTCGACGACGCGGCCCGGACCGAGGCGCTTTTGGGACCGCTGGCGCTGGCGATTGTGGTTCCAGACCCGGAGCTCGCGGCCCAGCAGCTTGCCGAGCGCGAGGGCCCACTTCCCGAAGTTCGGCTCATGGCGCCCGGGGTTTCGGTCGAGCCCGATGGCGAAGCTGCCTTCGAGGGGCGCGCCGTGATCGTTCGCGAGCAGGGCGGCATTCGCATCACTCCGCTGCCGGACGCGCCCACCCTGGGGCGCCACGCGCGCGCGCGCCGGGCCGCCGAGCTGCGTGATCGCGCCGAGGGGTGCGGCGAAGAGCTCGACCGGCTGCTCGCCGAGCTGCACAGGCTCGATGGTCTGCGGCGCGACGCCGCGTCTGTGGCGGACAACCTGGAAGTCTTCGTGGCCGGCGATCCGAACTCGGAGCTCGAAGCGCTGTCGCAAAGCGCGGAAACAGCCCGACGGTCCAGCGACGAGCACGCCTCGCTCGCGGAGGCGAGCGCGCGAGCGGCTGCCGAGGCCCGGCGCGAGCTCGATGCGTTGCGGGCGTTGGTGCCCGATGCACTGCTGCTCGGCCCCCCCGACTACGCCGAGCGCTGCGCGGCGCTCGGGCGCTCGGTCGACCAGCTGCGAAACGCCGAGCGAGATCTGGCGGGCGTCGCGGCGCCGCGCCGCATCCTCGCCGAGTATCTGGAGGCCCTGCGAACGCCGCCGGCCGCCAGCGTCGACCACCTGGCGCGCGAGCTCGCGGAGCTCGACGATGAGCGCGACCGAATCTTCGGCCTGCGAGAAGCCATCGACGAGTTGGGGGCGCAGATTCCGGCGCTCGGGTGGACCGACGCCGAGGCGGCGCTGTCCAACGCGACCAACCTCATCCCCGCTCTCGAGCACCAGCACCAGGCTGCGCGGGACGCGGCTCGCGACGCGGCTCGCGTTCTCGCCGAAGCAGACGCCGTTTGTGAACGGGCCGCCGCCGCGTGGCGCGCAGCCGATAGCGCGCGGGCCGCCACCGACGCGATGCGCCAGCGACACGCGACCGAGCGCGCCGAGCTCCTCGAGCGCATCGGCGTCAGCGACCCCGGCTCTCTCGCCTCTCTTGCCGACGACGGGGCGCTCGTTTTCGAGGACGAGCAGCCGGGCGACCTCGAGGGGCGCGCGGCAAGTCTCGAGGGCGAGCTGCTCGAGCTCGTCGAGACCTGCGCGCGCGAGACGGAGAGAAGTGTCCGGGCCCAGGAGCGAGCGGAGCTTGCCGGCCAAAACGTGGCGAACGCGGAGCTCGCCGCTGCGCCTGCGGAAGCGGGCTGGAAAGAGCTGCGAGAGGCCAGCGAGCAGCGTGGCCTCGACGTCCCGGCCAGCGAGGTCGCAGAGCGAGCCATCCGGGCGACGGCCGCCGAGCTCGCGGCCGACGCCGAAGGCAAGCTCGCGCTCACCATCGATCGCGCGCAGCGTGCACGCGGCGGTCACGCACTCGCCGAGGCGCTTACCGACACTCTCGCCCCGGCTCACGAACGCACCGCAGACGGGCTGGTCGTCGACCGATGGCAACGCGTGCGCGCGTGGATCGGCCAGCGCGTGCCCGCCCAGGTAGCCCAGGTCGACGACCCGCTGCTCGCGCTCGAGCAGCTGCGCGACCACCTCAGCGTTCTCGAGGCCCGGCTGGAGCGGCAAGAGGCCGACCTGCGCAGCGCGTCCGCCGACATTTCGCGCGGCATTGAAGTTCAGCTGCGGCGCGCAGCCTGGCAGGTGCGCCGCCTCAATCAGCACCTCGAGGGAATCTCGTTCGGCAGCGTGTCCGCCATACGCGTGCAGCTGCAGCGCATCGAACGCATGGACCAGATTCTCGCAGCCCTGCGCGACGGCGCGACCCAGGAGCTCCTGTTTCAGGCGGCGCTTCCCGTCGAAGAGGCCCTCGACGAAATCTTCAGTCGCTACAGCGGTGGTCGGGGCGGTGGCCAGCGCCTGCTCGATTACCGCGAGTACGTCGCGCTCCAGGTCGAAATTCAGCGTCGGGGTGGCGACGAGTGGGAGCAAGCCAGCCCGACCCGACTGTCCACTGGTGAGGCCATTGGCGTAGGCGCCGCGCTCATGATGGTGGTGCTCACGGAGTGGGAGCGCGATGCCAATCTGCTCCGCTCGCGCCGCACCGGCGGCAGCCTGCGCTTCTTGTTCCTCGACGAAGCCAACCGCCTGTCCCGCGACAACCTCGGCGTGTTGTTCGAACTCTGTCGCACGCTCGACCTGCAGCTCATCATCGCCGCGCCCGAAGTCGCCCAGGCCGAGGGCAACACCACCTACCGTCTCGTTCGCCGCATGGGCGACAACGGCCGCGAAGAGGTTCTCGTCTCCGGCCGCCGCAGCGTCAGCGACCCGGCGGCGTAGACCCGTCTACGGTTCCAGCGCGTTCCCCACGTAGCGAAGGCGCAGCTCCTTCTCGGGAACCACGGTACCGCAGTTTGCTCGGGCCTCGACTCGCAGCCGCAACTCCGCCGGTCGCTGATCGACCGCGAAGCGGATTCGGCGTCGCTCGAGAATGAGCGGGCGTTGGACGCGGCACGATCCTTCGCGAAAGGTACCGTCGGCATCCAGCCACGCACACGCCTGCTCCCCGGGCCGCGCGCGCGGATGACCGACGGCCCAGTTGCGGTACGGCGTCTGAACTCCGTCCATCCAGCGAAACGACCGGGCGTCCGCGCGAGAATTCATCATGCCGAGCCAGGACTCGGCAGCTCCGTAGTCGTTCAGCAGCAGGCGGGCGTCTTCCTGTTCGCGCTCATCGGAAACGTGCAGCAACTCCGCTCCGTTCTCATCCGCGAATCGATACGCTTGAAACCAGGTCATGGGCCCTGTCTCGACATAGACCGAGCGCTCGAGGACCCGGTAGGCAATGTCGTTCGCGAACCCAAAGCCCGTACCGGTTAGCTCGGCGACTGCGCCGATTCGTTCACTGATGGCGCAGGTTCGCGAGGTGCCCCAGGCGACCTGCGCCTCCGCCGACTGCGTTGCCCCCGTCGCGTCCGATACGAACAGAGGCTGGCCGGGTACGACGACGAGGCCGTCGTCAGTCACGTGCACCTGCAGTTTCTCGTAGATGCTCAGAGAGTCCGACACCACCTCGCCTTCTTCGTCAACGCCTCCGAATACGCGAGAGTAGTTCGTTCCCGGTGTCTCGCTCGCGGGGTCGAATGCCCGTAGTGAGAGGTAGTTTCTAGGTTCCTCGCCCGCCATGTTGTCGCACCAGAGCCAAAACGGTTCGTCGGCGCGCCCCCCGAGGTACACTAGCTTTTCGCCGTCGTTCGTGTCGGCGAAGTAATCTCGGACCTCGCTGCAATCTCTAGGCAACAAGGGGCGTCGCCCCGGCAAACGCTCGCGAAGCTCTTGCGGCGGCACAAGGCCCAGCTCAGCCACCCCACGGCAAATCGGCGCCGTGGCCTGGGCGCATCGAGCCGAGGCTTGCTCGAGAGCGCGTCGACTCAGTCGAGCCTCCGTCGCGACCAGCTCCACCGCCACATCGTCGGCTGCAAAGTGCTCTTCGGGCCGGAGCAACGCGGCCGTGGCCGAGCGCTCGACCTCGTTGTACTGCGAAAAGGCCTCGCTGTACTCTTCCATACGTTCCACCTGCGCCGTCGGAAACCCGCCCTGCAACACACCGTTTGCGGTCGGCTGATATCCATCGAAGATCGCGTACAGCGCCCCCTTGCGGTAACCAAAGGGCGTTTTCGAGGCCTCGCGGTCTGCTTCGACCACAGCGGCGCGAAAACGATTGATGTCGTCAATCAGCTCCGACACGAGGATCGGATCCGGCTTTTCGAGTCCAGAAAGCGACACGACGTTGTCGGTCCGGTCGTCGCCCCTCGAAACCACGTGGACTCGTACCTCATGGTTGGTTTGGAGCTCCTCGAGGAACAGTTCCAGACCACCCGCGATGCTGATCATGAACGGCAGGTACGTCCCCTTGAGCTCGCCTTCAATTCGGTTCTTGTCGTATCGACTCGTCGTTTTGATCTCGAGAACCGCCAGATAGCGGCCGCCGGTCACGACTCCCTGGAGATACCGGTCGCCGCACTTCTTTCGAAACCGGTCGTAGTCACTGCCGAAGTAGTGACGGATGGTGCCAGGAACACTCCCGTCTCGATTGTCGACACCGTCGGCTTCTCCATCGTAACCATCGAGGGTCATGGTTGGGCTCTTAATCGAGTAGCTGCTCGTCATGATCTCGCTCTGGACGAGCACGTACACGCTGTTGCTGTCTCGAACGATCTCGTCGTAGTACGAGGCCTCTACTTCGACGCGCACCACCCCGAAGGTGCCCCCGATCTTGCCGGAAATGTCGAGTACTTCGCGAAGCTCGCTCTTGTCGCGGAGCACCTGATATCGCGATAGTTCAGCGAAGTTCGACTGCATCTCGATCTCGGCAGCTCGGCCCGCAAAGTCGAGGCAGTTCGCCTGGGACAACACCGTCTTGCTGACCGCGTCCATTCCCGTGCCAAGGTCCATGCCCACGGCGAAAGGTACCGTTCCGTCGGCAAGCTCTCCGTACGAGAGCGCGGCTACCTGCGCCTCAAAGTTCCTCTTCGCCGACGCGGAGTCTGAGTCGCCAGCGGGTGGGGAGGCGCAACCGGCAGCGAACGCTATCGCGGCGAGCAGCGCGCCGAGCTTTTGAGTCGGTGTTGTGGACCTCATGGCGTATATTCCAGCTCCAGCGACCCGCGAATGAAGAGTCGAACACAGTCGCTCCGGCCCGCTCCGTACGCGTCCAGTTGTTTGCGGTCCTTCGATAGGATCCACTCGCCTTCGCTCCCGCGCGGAGCCTCGACGACGAGTTCTGTTGTGTCTGACACGACCCATGGGATTCCCTGAAGGGACAGATTTGCCAGGTGGTGTCGGGCGCCGGTGTCGCACGTGCGCAGTTCCACCAGTTCAGCTCGAGTATCTGTGTCGGTGCCTTGCCCCTCAGAAGGCGCGTGCATGACGAACGCAGATTGATTCGTTTGTACCTGCGCGCGCCCCTGGGCGGGCTGGATCTCCAATCCCCGAAACACGCTGGTGACGCTGCGCGGCTCATCGAACGCGGCGTCGGCGCGTTCGATCTTACGCACAAAGTTCCGTTCTGGCCGCCCCGTCTGCGCGCTCGTGCGCGCCAGCAACAAGAACATCCGTGGCGCAGACGTCGCCATGTCTGCGCAATACACGTCGATGGGGGCGTTCTTGTCGCCCAACCAGTAGACTCGCATCCGGCCGTCGTGCCGGACACCGTGGCGCCTACGCAGCGCGTCGCAGGTGTCCGGGTATCGACGCCGTTCAATCGGAAAGCGTCGTTCGAGATCCATCTCCGACACGAGTGCGAGGGTCTCGGGCGGCTCGCAGCGCGAGGCTGACGCGACGCACGCGTCATAGGCTTGCTTCAGGCGGGCCGCCTGGGCCGCAGCGTCATCAACCAGGCGATCTATCCTCGCGGCCCGGCTGCCGTCGCCGTCGGGAAACTCATAGTCACTCAGGTTGTCGCGAATGTCTTCGGCTCGCTCCACGATCCGTCTATACGCCTGGTGACGGCTCGCAAGCGCCTCCAGGAGGGTCGCCTGCAACGCAACGCTCCCTTCGACGGGCCACCGCGTGAGTTGCCGGTAGTCTTCAAAGCTCGCTCGACGAAAACCGCAGGTTGCGTACCCCCCGGAAGCCTTGCCGCTGCACGCGGCGCTTCCCACGAGCTCGAGAAACTCGGCGTAGCGTTGCCAGAGGCTCTCGGTGTTCTCGCCGTACTCGTACGTGCTGTTGTTGACGAACACCCGAACGCTGGAGCCGTATTCGTTGACGAGGTCCTCGAAGAGCTCCGTCAGTCCCCAGCTAAACACGGTGACCCCCAGGACTTTCGCTTTCAGCTTGAAACGGAGTTCGTCGCGACTGAGCTCGTCAGTCGTCCTGATTTCCAGTACGGCGTAGAAGCTTCCCCCCGTGGAAATCGTGCTCAAGAATCGATCTCCGTAGCGCACGCGAAACTCTTCGAAGTCGGAAAGCAGCAAGTCTTCCGTCTCTTCGCGCAGCTTAGGGGCCCTGAGGCGGTAGTGGCAGTTGACTCTCTCGTCCCGGAGCATGAGGTAGATGCTGCCGTTGTTCTTTACGCTCTCTTTGGCAAACGACAGTTTGCCCGACGCCGAGGCGACCACAACGTCAATCTCAGCCTCCGCACTGATCCCGATCTTCTCTTTGAATTCGGTCAGGCTATCGATGAGCTCCAGGCTGTATTTTCTTTCAAAGGGGCAGAGCGCGGGCCCGGCCACGATGGTGGCCGGGTCCAGCGCCAAACCCAAATCGTCGATGGTGGCCTTCGCGGTGTCGAAGCCGCGACCAAACGACATGCCCGTACGCCACGGAACGTCCGTGGCGCGGGTGTTGGCCAGTGCCTCGGAGAGCGGTGCAAACAGCACGCCCAGCACGAGTAGTAGACGGAACGGACGGTAAGTCACCATTCTCTCCAAGGCACTCACCGGTTAGTGCGACGGCTCCGTGAGGGGCGCCAGCGACGGATCGAACTCGAGAACGAGCTGGGAATCCGGGACCAGCGAGCCACAGCCATACTGAGAAGCGACCTCGATATCGAAGACCTGGCGTGTCGACGGGGCACCGTCTTCGATCAGCTCGACACCCTGACCTTCCGTCTTTCTGTATTCAACGAAGTAGGGGCGGGCCTCGGTGCGGCACGGTGCGGGCTCCCACTGACCATCCGACGAACGCATGATCCCACAGTAGTCGCCGCGACTCTGCGGCCCCTCGTTGATCCACTCATCGATGTTGGGGTTGGCGAAGTTGTAGTATTCGCTGGAGCCGTCGGGCCAGGCGAACCGACGTGCGTTGGTCCTCCATGTCGCGCGAACGCCGAGCCACGCCTGCGTGTAGCCGTACACGTTGAGAAGGTCGGCCAGACGCTGGTTCTCCTCGTCGCTAAAGACCAGCGGAAGCCGGCCGCCGCGAATCTGCGCGTCTCGAAGCGCGTGGTACCAGGTCTTCGGCTCGGTGATCAGCTCCGACTGTCGCTCGGGAACCTCGAAGCCGTTGCGGTCGCTTACCTTGAAACGAGTGCCGGTGAGGTTGATGTTCGCGAGGCGCCCGGTCAGCGGATCGCAAGACTTCGCGGTGGCGTACGGGGCGTCGGTGAATAGCTGGCCAGAGACGGGCTCGATGACTGGCCCCCCGAGCGTGGTGCGCCAGTTTTCCTGACCGGCGACATCGACCTTCAGTGAATCCGCGTTCACGACGACCTTCAGGCGTTTGTAAACGGTGGTCATTTCCGTCGGGCCTTCGCCATCTGCCCCCGGCAGCCCAAAGAACTTGGAGAAGTTGTCGCTTGGGTTGTTGCTCGCGGTGTCGAAGTTTTCGAGAGTCAGATAGTCGCTCGGAGGCGAGTCCGGGTCGTCCATGCCCTCGCAGTACATGTAGAACTTGTTGTCCTTGTCGCCGCCCATGTACAAGAGTTTGTTTCCATCGTCGGCCAGGCTCGGGTAGATGTCCCGGTGCTGCAAGCAGCTGCGCGGGTAGCGGGTCACGGCCGGGGGCAGCGCAAGCCACTCCCTCGCCTCGTTCGGCCCTCTCAGCTCGACGATCGTCTTCAGTCCCTGTGCTGCCATCGCACCGGGTTGGTTCAGGTTCACGCAGATGCGTCCAGGACCGCCGTTGCACCGGCCGTGGAGGGATTTGACGATGGTCTCCAGCGTCACGATCTCGTTGATGCGCGCTTGCAGCTCAGCCTCGCGACCAATCACCCCCTCGTAATCCACCGGCCGGGCGAGCATGTTGTTGATCTCGTTGCGTACCGACTGGTAGTCGTTCGTAAGTCCGACGAACAGCTCCATTGCGGAGCGGTCCGCGGACGCGTCGCCGCCCTGAGCCGCGAGAGTTGTCGGCTGGTACGACTCGTACTTCACTCGGAACGGTGACCGTCTCCATTCGTCACCGGGGATCGTCGTCCCCGGAATCACCTCGCAGATGTCCTTGTGCACAAGACACATGTTGGCGAGGAAGTTGTCGAGGTCCTCGTCGAACTGCTCGGGCGTGCGGACCACGGTGTCGCCGCTTCCGGCGCCGCGACTCATGATGATGATCTCCGTGTTTTCGCTCTCTGCCAGTTCGTCGAAGAGCGCCTCGAACGCGCCTTCGACTTCCAGCGCCTCGCCAATCTTCGCGTCGACCGACGCTTCGATTGCGCGTTTTTCCTGCTGGTTGCTTGCCTTGAGCTTCAGGACGCCGAAATAGGAGCCTCCGGTAGTGACGGTATTGATGTAGCGGTCGCCACACATCGAGCGAAACAGCTCTCCATCCTCGCGCGTGTAGAGTTCTCGGATGGTGCCGAGCTGTTCTCCACGCTGGTTGTTGAGCAGACCATCGGGGCAGCGTCCTTCAGCGTCTGGTTCGTTGCAGTCTCCGAAACCGTCGAGCGCCATCTTGGCGTTGACGATGTTGAAGTCGGCGAGCCGCACGGTGAGTCGTGCCAACACGTAGACGGAGTTTTCGTCCAGCTCCATCAGGTCGTAGAACTTGCCCTCAATGGTCGCGTCGAACGTCGAGATGCCGAGGGTGATTTTTCCCGAGATGTTGAGGGACTCGGCAAGGTCCAACTTTGAGGTGACCCGAGTCATCTGGAAGTCTCGCTGGAAGGCGCTCGAGCCTTCGACGGTGAAAGACTCCAGGCATTGCGTGTTTCCCATGACGCTCGATCGAACATCGTCCCAGCCGGTCCCGATGCGCATTCCCTGGGTGAATACGAGGTTGTCGTACTTGTCAGGCGAGCCAATGATCGGACCGGCGAAAGCGGCGATGTTGTCGGTCTTTGCCACTGGCGATCGGCCAGGGGCCTCAATGGTCGTCTGCGCGTCTAGGTGAGCGCGCACGGGAGCTGGAAAGCTCAGCGCGTCGAGGAGGCTTGCGGGGGTCGATTTCGGGATCCCGGCTGAAACTTCAGCGTAGGACTCGAGATACGTCGCGAGTCGCCGCAGGCGGGTCCTCGGGGCGTGACTCTCGATCGTCGGACCGGGTTCCGGGGATAGCGTGAACGTGGTGGCGATCGCCGACCAGGCTTCGTCCACAGAGAGTTCCGGTGTCTCAGCAACCATGTGGTGCACCAGGGTTGTCGCTCCGGAGATAAGCTCCGGACGGCCCGGGGCGGCCACAAGGGCTAGTTCTGGCTTGTCCGAGAAGGTCGCGATCACGGACCGGGCGACGTCCGAGCGTCCGGAGCTCAGAATCTCGTCGAGTTGATAGCGACCCGCGTCGTCGACGAGAACGCTTGGTTCAGCGCTGTCGCACGCATAGTTCCGGTTCTGGTCGATGCAGACAGTCGCCGATTCGATGCTCTCGGCGATCAACGTCCCGTACCGAGGAACCTCCTCCAGCACTTCCGCAGATTCGAGACTGGTCCCGTCACAGGCGCCCAACGCCAGAACCGCGCCGGCGAGAGGCCAATAGTGATTTCTTCGTTTTTTCAAAGCAGTTGCTCCTGTCGATTTCGTTTGGGTGGGTTACGGCAGCTCGAAGCGGCCGCGGGTGCCGGTCGAAGGGAAGCCGGGTGGTTGCGTTAAAACTAGATTTGCGGAGTACCTCGCCACGATCTGGGTCGATTGACCGGCCCGTACGTGGCATGTGTTTCCGTCGACCCGGGTGCAGCCCTCCCACCGCACGCGGTAGCGAGACGGCGGCACCGCGGTGAACTCCACGAGGCTGCCTCGATCGACCCAGGGCGAACAGCGGGCCGCGGAACAGCGCGAGCCCGAGGGGAGAATTACCTGGCCGATCCTGGGCCCCTCTTGCTTGACCAGAACCGCCGTCGACTCGGCGAAGGTGGCGGTGACGAAGCGGTTGCGGGTCATGGTGACCTTGCACCGGCTTCGGAACACCGTGCAGCCCTGCCAGGTCACTCCGGCAAAGATCGACGTGGCCGTCAGAGAGACTTCGGTGCCGTTTTCCACTTCCTCGACGCACCGGTCGGCGCACAGGCGGCCGCTTGGCATGTAGACCTGCCCCTGCGCGGTTCCCCGCACGTCGACGGTAAGCGTTGATACGCCGACGAATGTGACCGACACGGACTTTGCGTCGTCCATTCGCACCGCACACCGGTTGCTCACGCTGAAATAGCAGCCCGTCCAGTCGGCGCTGGTGCCCGGCTCGAGGTCGGTCTCGAGGGTCACGAAGGTGTCGCGGCCCGCGGAAAAGCTGCACTCGCCGGTGCAGGTCGTACCGTCCGGGAGGACGACCTTGCCCGCGCCACCAGACCGGGTGCTCGTCGAGACCGAGACATCCACGAGGTCGAGGGTGAAACTGGCGGAGACCGTCTTGGCGGAGTCCATCAGAACCGTGCAGGAGTTGCCGTCAGCTTCGGCGCAGCCCGTCCAGGTGACGAACGAACCGGTATCCGGAAGCGCCTGGAGAACCACGGTGCTGTCGAGGGCCGCCGTGAACGTACAGTTCTCCTCGCAGCTGGTGCTATCGGGAAGCAGCACGCTCCCGGACCCACCCGAGACGCTGGTCGTGACGACTGTCAGATCGGCCTGCTGGACAATGCAGGTGTCGGTGTCTTCCCAGACCCCGTCGCGACAAGCCTTCTCGAGAACACCGTCCGGGCACGGGGTTTCGCCCGGGTACGGGGCGTCGAATGCACACTCGGCCGCCTTGCCCACGGTGTAGGGGGTGGACGTCGAGGGGAACGACTCGACGTTGATAGCGCAGAAGTAAAAGACCGGGAAATCGGGTCCAAACTCGGTTTCCGCGGCGCCCTCGAGCGCAATGCTGGCGTCTCGCGACGGATCGGCGATCGCAAACCGGAACTCGCCCGAGCCCGCCGACGGGATTGACGCGGAGCTGTAGTCTTCGACGGCTGTGAGGTTGTCGAGCGAGAATTTCAGATCCGTGAGTCCCGAGACGGCGTTTGAGTGTTCTGCGTGAAACCCTCGGACCGAGAAGACGAGGTTGCCAAGCTCGTCCTGCTGTCCGGCGCACGACAAATCCAGGTCGAAGAAGAACGAGGAGCGATTGGCAAGATCGACGGCGGCCGCATCGCACGTGTGCCACGCCTCGAACTCTTGAGGAGTCGCGGCTCGGCCGAGAGCGTGCACCAGAGAGCGACGTCCAGATGTCGGGCAGTTCGATTCTCGAAACTCCGCGACGGCAGGGTCGTCGTTGGGCGCTCGCGAGATCGTTGTGTCAGGGTTGACCTGCCCCAGCAGCGCGTTCCAGCCGTCGAGGTCTTCGAGGTCTGAAGGCAGCGTTGCCTGTTGAGACAAGAACTCCTCGCTTGCGCCTTCGCAAAGCCAGGTCTGTATGGCGACCTTACTTTCGATACTGGGCGCGGTTGCATGGTGAGCAAACACCTTTTCAACGAGTTCGTCTTCGCACGCGGCGGAGTCCGCTGATGCGGTCGCGATAGGCAGGAAAGCCACGAGAGGAAAGGCCAGGCAGAGGCCCTTCGCTAGTCGTGGAAGGGGGCTAGGTATCATCTTCAACTCCGTTTTCTTCGTGAGGGGGCTGTTGGTTGGTTCCGCGACTCGCTGGCGCTGGGAGCGTTGGCGACAGAACGCAGAGGGAGCGGGTTCGAACGGCTGCCTCTGGAGGAGTCAGAGGCAGTCGCGGTTCGCAGCGAACAAGGGCGGGGACGCCGTCGACCACGGGCAATAAACCAACCGCGTTTCGCTTTCGCAATGACCTTGAATTGGCTGAACAAGGCTTCGCGCAGCTCATTGCGGGACATTTGCGAAGAAGACTGAGAGCCGGCAGACAACAAATCGATCGGCGCTAGAAGCTGGCCGCGTGCGGAGATGTTCCCGCGGCAGCATCGAGGCGCAGGTTGCGATCTGTGCGCCCGAATCCAAGCGGCGGCTAGACGACCTCGCTGGTAGATCCGAAACCGGTTCGCTGCTGGTCAGTCGCGGGCTAGTGGCAATCGCGAGAGCGTGGTCCCGATTCGGCGCCGTGACTCGTCGTGGTTCAGTCGGTCGTTTGTTGGCGACCTGTCGATTGACGAGAACCGTCGCTGGCGATAGACCGCTGTTCAGAGTTCAGCGCCGACGCCTTCATGGAAGACGTAGCGGGAGAACTCATTTTCCATCGCTCGCCGTTGTTGATTCGACGACGAGCCGCTTCGCGCAGTGGGATCGCCCCACTGGTCAGATCAATGCCCGCGCTTGTTTTCGGGTCGACGATCGCGAGTGGTCCAGGCAACGGGCTGCGATTTGTCGGTCGGTCCAGGCGCAGCCAAGAACAACAGCAAACTCAGAAGGTCTTTCAATGCATAAACGGAGCTACTTCTTTACGATCGGCGCGATGCTCGCGCTATCGGGCTGTCTCGATACGACGTTGCAATCGGGAGAGCGTTCGAGCGGAACGGAGGGCGTCGAAGAGACGGGAGAGGTCGTCGACGTGCTGAGGATTGACGTTCAGCGCCACGGCGACGAGCTCGAGCTCGTGGGGGGAGGCAGCCTTCGACTTCCCGCAGACAAACCGCCGCTTCGTTCGGACGGTGGGCAATACGCGGTCGTGGCGTACGACGCCAACGGGCAGGCCGTGGACTCAGCCTGGCTCGATTTTCCCACCGAGATCTTTGAGCACAGCGACGACGATGGCGGCGGCGAAGTCGTCGTGCACAGCTTCGATGATGCTGTGAGTACGGCGTACCTTCACGGAACTGAGCCGATTCGGTCGGTGCAAGTCCTGGATTGGGACGGCAACGTTGTTCTCGAGCATCACGTTACGGGACTGTCGCGGCTACAAGCCGCGCGGCCCGACTACGTTGAGGACTTTGAGGCTCGCTTTCCACAGATCAAATTCTGGATTCCCGGGGACGGTTTGCGTGCGGGGCGTATCTCCCACCGTCCCGTTTTGATGCCGACCGAAGAAGAAGTGCGCGTGATCTCCAATGCGGTCGATGCGCTGCCCGACACGCTTCGGTCCGCGCTTTCGGGCATGGTGATAACCGATTGGATACCGAGCCCCGGAATCACGCCTACAGCCCAGACCCATGGATACTTGATCGGTTGGCGCCGGCCCAGACTGGCGGGCAGGCCTCAGAACGCCCTCAACTCGACGATGCATCACGAAGCCGTGCACGCGATGACAAACCTGATCGACAGGCGAACGGCCACCCTGGGCGAGCTTGACGAAGACTGGGTGCGAGAGGTCCAGAACGACTGGACGATAACGACGGGGCCGTTTCATCGGGCCTGGTGCCGTCTTCACAATGTGGCCATTGCCGCCGGCCTGAGCGTTCCGTACTACAAAGAGCGCGGCGGCAAGCCGGGAGGGTGCCGAACGAATGGACAGCGCTTGAGCAACGTCCAGGCGCGACGCCAGGGGTTTGCTGGGCGGTACGGTCAATCGTACCCGCGCGAGGATGCCGCGGACTTCGCGGCAAAGGTCGTTTGGGGCGCGGCGCGGGGCGGCGAGTTGCCGCAGTGCGAGGCCCTGCGGAGCGGCGACAAGGTTGGTGAGATCCTGACCTACGCGAAAATTCGGCTACTCGCCGACTTTGGAATGATCGATACGGCGAGCCTGGAACGTTGCCTGGGCGCATCGTGGACCGTCGACGCGACGCCGGGTATTCATCTCAGCACGACGAAGGCGGCAAGCTCGTCGGTCTCGTACGCGCTGGACCAGGATGTTTGGGCTGGCTACGACGACTCGGTAGGCGGCTGGGAAACCTACATGACCGCGGGCGACGGCTTGTCTCGGGCCGAGATCATCATGCCGGTTCCGGTGAGCTACTACCTCACCAGCATCGACAGTGGCCAGGTGCCGGTGGTCAATCGAGCACAGGTCACGCTCGACCAGGGCGCTGCCGGCGAATACGTCGCGTACGACCACGGAATGGTCATCGTTGACTACTTCGATGGCTTTGAGTACGGCGGCGAAATTCTCCTCGCGGGCCGCGCCGTTGGCGAGGACGACTACGATGAGATCGTGCTACACGGCCATTTCTACACCTCGAATTTCGTTGAGGGAACGGGTGGGCTGACGCTAGCTCCATCGGACTCACCCGTGTCCCTGTGGAACAAGGTAGAGAAGGAAGAGAAGGGCCTCAAGCCATGAAACGCTGGACCGTCACAGCTTTCGGCATCGTGTCCTGCTTGGCGATTGCGCCGAGCTGCGACAAACGAGAACAGCCACCGGCCGCCCCGGTTTCGCGACAGGGAGCGGCGCAGACGGGGGACTCACCCGCGTCGGAGCCGAACGCCAAAGAGCCAGATCATCGGTCACAGGTAACGAAGGCGGAGGAGCCGGTGGCGTCCGGCAGCGCAATCGCCGCCGGAGAAGGAGCTGTGCCGACGTTTGCCGCACAGCTGCGCGGGGCCCTCGATGAGGGCTGGAAACTGAAGGCGCACAAAGGCAGCAGCGAGGAACGTCTTCTGTTTGAAAAAGGAGACCAGCGCAAGGTCCTGCAGGTAGCCTGGGAGGCAACGGAGGAGCAGCTAGACGGGCATCTCCTTTTTCGGCTGACTGGCTCGACCTGGACTCCTTGGGAACCGTCAGACGTCGCGGCGTTTGCGCTGTGCTCCGTCAGCAACGTTCCGGCCCTTCCGCTGCGCCAGCTCGCGGCGAGGATAACGTCCGAAACGCCACCCTTTAGGGGCGTATCCCTTGCCGATGGTGAAGAGCTACCCGCCGTGTTCATCTTGGGGGACGATTGGTACCGGTACCCCGCGCCCCTCTGTGTATCGAAGGACGATGTCGTTGGTCCCGAGGACGCGGGGAATTGAGCGATGGAGCTACGCGGGCTTTGCTATGTAGCCCCTGTGTGGAAAGTGCACGTGCACGCGACCTACCGCGGGCGCGTCCCGGGCCAGGACCAGGCGGTCGGCGGTGGCGGCGACAAGGGTGCCTCGGACTGGGTCCACGCCGTAGTCCGACGGCGCCACGGTGACCTGCCGGTTGAGCATCGCGGTTGACGAGTCGGACTTCGGCAGCGGCCTCGGTTTCGCGCGGCGAGCCATGGAAAACGCGTCTACGGGCGCTAGCTCTTCGCGCGAGCCGTGGCCGAGGCTCGCGATGCGATCCATCCAGCTCCTGACATGGCGGTGACCGCTGTCCAGCGGCGCCCCGCGTGAATTCTCGTGAAGCCACAGCGGGTGATACACGGCGAAGTCCGCGTATCCGGGGTGTTCGCCCGACAGAAATGCCTTCTCGGCCAACACGGGCTCGAGGTCTTCAACAAACCTGGCGAACAGCTGCGCCGCGGCCCGACCCCGCGGTGGCCGCGCCGTGCCGCCCTTCACGAAGCCGGCCCGGTCCTTGACGAACTCGAACGATTCCGACAGGCCGACGCGCGACACGAGGGTCTTGAGCAGGGCAAAGGGCGATACGCCCGTGATGGCGGCGAAGAACACGTCCCCCTCCGCCCGTTCGGCGAGTTCTTTGCTCCGACCGGATGCGGACTCGGGCGCCAGATCGCGCAGGCCCGTGAGTTGCGCAATCTCCGTCGCAATGAGCGAGGTATCGCAGAAGACGTCGGCGCCGACCTGGGCCACGGGGATGCGCCGATACCCGCCGGCCAACGGATTGACGTTCGGGCGCGGCGGCATCGGCGGCGAAAGCACCGAGCGCCAGGCCATGCCGGCTCGACCGAACATCAGACGGATCTTCTCGGCGTAGGGCGATTGCTCGTAGTGGTGAAGGATGAACGGGGGCGACATGGCGTGTAGGCCTGTTGTACCTCGGCCCGGGCGGCAACGGCGGTGCCCGCGCCCGAATGAGTGCCAAAGTGGTCGCCGCGGGCCTGTGCCGCGGTGCCGGTCTCCGTAGCGCCCGGTCGTGGGACGTTGTCGCAGGCTGCTGGTCTAGCTGCACGACCAGTGAAACGACAGCACATCGCGGTGGGTCGAACACTGCATCACGTGCCCGACGCCACCGTCGCCGAAGTCGTAGTCGATCTTGTCGTTCGATGCGAGCTGCAGAACGAAGCCCATGGCGGCGCCGCATTTCGGGCAGCTCGGGTAGTCGGCGCCCTGGTCCCAGTGCGGCCAGCCACCCAGCTTGGTGTAGGGCTTCGGCTCCAGGCACTCGTCCTCGTAGTCTTCGAAGGTAAGCGGCGCAGCTTCGAGCTCAAACTCGGCGTAGTCCGGGTAGTCGGCAAGCTGGATCCAGCCGACAATGCGGAGCTCTTCGCGGACGTTTTTCGGTCGAGTCCTGGGCTCCACGCCGACGTTGTCGATAATCCTGACCATGACACTGCGGCCGAAGGGGCGGTGTCCATCGCAATCGACCCAGCACAAGGGCGTTTCCGAGGTGCAGTAAAGGAGCTGCAGGAGTCCCGTGCCGAATGACGTCGCTTCCTCGGGCAGGTCATCGGACGACAGCTGCGCAAACAGCTCCATCGGTCGGCCGCAGTTGGGGCACATCGGCCAGTCTTCGCCGCTGGGCACCAGGGGAACTCCGCCGAATTTGCTGGCGCGTAGCGGGCAGGCCTCCCGCTTCGTGTCGGGGACCCAGGTGGGGCGTGTTCGCGTTTCGACCGGGCCCATCGTCGGAGAGGGTAGCAAACACGCCGGGGGGGAACGCTAGCTCACTTTGGGCCGGCGCCGCGCTGGCCGGGGTAACCTGGCCTTGTGAAGCCCGTGGAAGCCGGAGTTGCCCTTCGGTGGCAGGTCGACGCCTTTGCCGCGACCGGGCCGGACGTCGTCAGAGTCGTTCGCGATGGCGAGTGCACCCTCTTGTTAATGGCGAACGCCTTCGAGTCCGCTTTCTCCACCTGCTGGCCGGCGGGGTCTCGATTGATTCTGAACCTGTTCGAGAGCGCGTGGGGCTACGCCGAGGGGGACACGGAACGACGACTGCTCGAGGCCTACAAAGCCGCCGCGTACGCGTTCGCCGAGCGAGCTGACTCGCTGATTGGACCGGAACCCGACGTGGCTGATACGCCAGCCTGTGTTCTCACGGTGGCAGCCATTGAGGAATCAGGCGTGACCTTTGCGTGGATCGGCGGCGACGTAGGCCTACTGGTGCGGTCGCACGAAATTGTCGGGATGACCTCGCCCCACACCCTGCGCGAGCGATATCGATCCGAGCATCCGGGGGACCTGGCGGTTGCGAACGTGCCGAACGTTCTCACGCGTCTCATCGGCGCCAGGGAATCCGGCGACCTGGAATCCAGGTTCGTCGCGGCGCAGGCCGGGGACCTCGTGGTGCTACGAAGCAACCCGTTTCAAGGGCCCGACGTGCTCGCCGAAGATGTCGTCGCTTGCCTCCAACAAGGCGCGGTTGCAGACATGGCCGAATCTCTGGCGAATCGGCCGTGTACCGGCAAGAAGCCAGCCTTTGTCGCCGCCGCGGTGGCTCGGGTTGGCGGTGTGCACTAACGTTGAAGACGCGGTTCGGCGTTCAGTGCGGCCCATGAGCAAGAAGTCTCGGAAGAAGGAGCGCGAAGAGGCGGTGCGGCGCGAGGTCGCGCGAAGGGAAGCCCTGCGGCGTGAACGCTGCCCGCTCGACTTCGAGGCCTTTCTCTCACTGGTCGAGTTCGTGGCGGAGCGCATCGAGCAATCCGGGCACCAGAGCGGCAAGCTCGACCATGTTCTCGCCTGGGCGCAAGCCGCCTCGACCGAGGCCGGCCAGCTCCTCGAGTTTCTCTCGGGCGAGAGAATCGAGGATGACTGGTCCCTCGTGGTCGAGGCCGACCCCTACGTCTTGTTCGGCGCCCGCGATGGTCGCCATGCCTGGATGCCGATAGATGCGGAGACACTCCAAGAGCTGCTCGATGACCTGGATGAGCATCTGGAGAGCGTCGGCTGCGATCATACCCAGCGATTTGCGCGGCGATGGCTCGCCCGCCGCGGCTTGCCGGTGGGAGCCACGTGCATGGCGCTGCTGGCCAAGGGCGGAGGATGCGACTGCGAAATCGCGCTCAATGTCGAACTAGAGAGCATCTTCGCCGCGGCGCGCCCGGACTAGAATTGCCGGAGTCCGGGTTGCGCTGTCACGTGCCCGAGCAATGGCGTACGATCGAGGCGTGACCGAGGACGAGACCCTGCGTTGGGCTGGCTCCACCGCGGCATCGCCCCGCGAGAACGACCGATGGACTCGCTACGCAGCCGCCGGCGGAGCGTGGTCGGCGCGGAGCGGGAGATGGAGCGTGGGCGCGCATGCTCGGCCTTGGCGTGCCGCGGTGAAGTCCCGATGACCACACGTCGGTGGCTGCTCGCGATTGCCATGCTTGTTGGCTGTGAGAAGGCAACGCCGCCCGCTCCAGTGGAGGCGCCGCGGGACACCGTCCCCGCTCCCAGGGGCGATTTGCAGTATCTGGCCCGTTGTTTGGGGATGGGGTTCGTTGCCACGCAAAGCGCGGAGCCAAGCCGTCGTCACGTCCTCGTAACCTTGGCCTGCGGGCGGGAGACAGGGCTTGAGGGCTATGGCGACGTAGGATTCCACGAGCGTGTGAGCTGGCTGCTCGACAACACCGATCTGGCGTGTACGCCAGAGGCGAAGACGCGAGCAAAAGCGCTTCCCGACCGCGAGCGCCTCGCCCAGCTTCGAAAAGACTGCGGCGATCAGTACTACGGACTCACCCCCAATACGGCGCCGTTCTTCTCGAGCGATTGGTTCGTACTGCAGCGAACCGGCGCGTGGATTGCTCGAGAGCTGCGCGAGGTGCCGCCCGACGTGTTCGAATCGCAGGAGATGGGGGCGCTCGTAAAGGCGGCGCAGGCCGATGTCCAGATCCCTTTGCCTCTGCCGTCGCACTGGCAGGAGCCCAAGCTCGAGCTGCCGCGTCCGTATCTCGGCATCGAGTTGTTCTCTCTTTCCTTCGTCGTGGCAACGGAGACCGACGTGTGGGTAGCGCAGGCGCCGCTGGCTCGGCTCGGAGAGGATGGCATCGCGATTCAACCGTCGCCCTCTTCGTTCCCCGGGCGCCGCGTCGCCTTGGCGTCACTGCGGGCGGCCCTCGAGAAGCTGAACAGAGAACCGCCCAGTAGCTACACGGCGCCGGTGCTCTCCATCGCGATTCGACCACCCGTAGGGCCGGTTTTGCGCGGCCTCGACGCCAGTGTTCCGGCGCTCGTCGCCGACAAGCGCCTCCCCGCTCGACGCGTCGCGGACATCGCCGTTGCACTCGGCGAGCGCGGGATGGCTCTGGTCACCGGCTTCGGCGAACACCGGTCGAGCGTGACTCTGCGCGCTGTCGCCAGGCCCAGTGTCATCATCACTCTCGGCGACCGAATCGACATCGCCGAAGCGAAACGACGAAAGCGAATCGATGCCCAACCGGGTCGATACCAGTTCAAGGGCATCAAAGAAGCCCTCGCTGCTCAACCGGATCTAAGGGACAAGTCCATCGAGATTCGCGTTTCGAGCGATGCCGTCACTCACCAGGACCTGGTGACCTTTATCGATGCTTTGGGCGCCCAGCTCGTCAGAGAGGCGTCGCTTCGCTCAATCTAGTGCCGTACGCTAACGGTTCGAACAAGAAACCAAAGCGGCTTCTTCTACCGCGAGTCTTGGTTCATGCATGGGCCGTCTCCTAGACCTCGTACACCGTGGGGTCGAAGCCTCGAATTCGCCGCGCGATGGCGTCTTCGCTGTCGGTGATCGCGAGCAGCTCGTCGTACACCTTGTCTTGCGCCAGCTGCTGCAGAACCGGCCAGACGGGCTTCGTGGTGGTCCAATACTCTCTGCCCAGCAAGATCATGGGCGACCGCCCGCCGAAGGTCGCGTAGTGGTTCTGGGCGGCGTCCTGAAAGATCTCTTGCGTGGTGCCCGCGCTGCCCGGTGCGAACACAACACCGTGTTTTGCGATGGCTAGCAGGCCTTCCTCGCGCACGCTGTTGGCAAAGTACTTGGCGATTCTGGACGCGAACGGAGTCGGTGGCTCGTGGCCGTACAGCCAGGTCGGGATGCCAATGGAGTCGTACTTCGTGCCGCCGTCGGGCCAGAGTCGTCGAACTTTCCAGGCGCGCAGGAGCCAGTCGGGGTCGTCGTATTCTTTTTTGGGCTTCGCGTTCGGCGGCCGCACTCGCAGTATTTCGAGCGCACCGTCGAGCTCGTCGTCGGGGTAACCGGCGAACCAAACGCCGAGGTGGGTAGCCTCCATGGCGCCCGGTCCACCGCCAGAAACCAGCAAGAACCCTTCGCGGGCAAGTCGACGCGACACTTGCGCAACCGTTCGGAAGTGCTCCTCGCGGCGCTCCATCGAGTGTCCGCCCATCACCGCGACCACCTTCTTGCCCTCGATGGCTTCGTTCAGCGCGTCGGTGATCGAGTGGTCGTGCAAACGGCGATACAGCGCCTCCGTGATGGGGGACGGCTGCTGCTTGCCCGTCTTCAAGTAGTGTTGGTACACGGAGAAATCGAACGTGTCGGCATAGACGCACGTTTGCTCATCCAGCCCGTCGAACAGTTCCTCCGCGGTGTACAGCGCGCTGCGGTGGACCTTGTAAGGAACGCTTGGGTCGGCCCGGAGTACGATGGCGCCGCTGGCGACTAAGTTCGCGGCGGCTTTGTCGGTGAGTTCGCATCCCAGAAACGCGCATCCCGGGAACGCCTCGACCTCGAAAACCTCATGCGCTCGAAGATCCAGCGCCTGGCACGCGGCGGCGTCTCGCGGCGGGCGAGTGTCCAACCACGTCTTCAACTCCGACTCTGTTTCGATTTCCCGCATCGCGTTCAAGATCTCAACACGGCCCCGATGGGCGGGCAACCGTTTCGACCGCGCCGTTGCCCGCACTCGAACCCGTCTCTGGTTCGTCTGCAGCGTCTGCAGCGACAGCCACGTGACCGCTTCGATGCCGTCGGCACCGACGAGTTCTACGTCGCCAACCTCATTCCGTCAGGTTCGCGAGGAGTTCCGCGAAACTCCCGCCCAGAACAGCGACTGCCCCAGGCTCCATCCCGACCAGGGGGACGCTGACGTACTCGAAGTGTTCCCCGGCCCTTTGGTATCCGAACCCTGTGTCGCCTCCGTTCGTGCCCAGCAAGACCACGCCCGGCGCGAGTTCCCAGACGGAGTACGAGTCGTTGAGGCTGGCCAGATCGGAGGCAGACCAGAAGGTCACGTAGCAATCGACCCCAAGGAACCCCTCGAAACCGTCGCTCTCAAGGAGTACCGACTTGTAGTCCTGGGGAAGCTCTCGTCCGAGCCGCCGCTCAGCGTCTCGAAGAGAGCGCGCATTGGCTCCGCCTCTCGTGTGAAGTGAACGGAGGATCTCTTCCGGTTTCATCTGTTGGGGGCCACGTGCGTTGGGCGAACAGCAGGCGAAGAGCTATGATTCTTTGTTCTGGTCGAGGAATCCAGTGAGGATCCCGTAGAACGCTCGGTACGTATCGCCGCCCGCTGCGGCGGCACATTGGGCTGCCGCGGCAGCCGGCCGTCCGCGCCAGTCGTCTCGTGCGGCCTGTATGCGCAGAAAGGCGGCGAGAGCATCGAGGAACCTCTCTGAAGTGCGAGCGCATGCAAGCGACCTCTCGCCAGAAGCGTGATCGAAGAGGTCGATGCTCCCGTCATCGCTCATCACCAGCGGGTCGGCTTCGCAGTGGCCGAATACCACGCCCTCAGGATGTTCGATTGTGGAGGGCAGTAGGCGAACAGGCCCCACTTCAACTCGTGAGCAGTCGTAGTCTCGCAGCAGGGATTCGATCTCGTGGCCCTGGGCGTTTGTGCCGTGGACACCGACTCGCGGCACGGCCTCGAAGCTTGCCTGGATATCGGCAATTTCGTCGTCATCGAGACCGTATTCCTCGAGCTCGGTCCGACTCGGCATTGCTCGCCTCAGCTGATCAACGAACTCGTTTGCATTCATGGCTCTAACTTGGTGAGTTGTGCGCCCTAGAGGTCTCGCAGGTCGTCGAGGATCCCTCGGAACCACGTCCAATAGCCGGTCGCTACGAATCGCACGTCCTCTTTCGGCTCGCCGGTGCCACTGTGGCTCCATTCGACAATGATCGAGGTGCTCTCGTTCGACTGTTGCAGATCGATGCAATCGTAGTCTCCACCACCATCACCGCTCAGGGGCAGCAGAGATTCGTCGAATACCGCGAACGACGAGATTTCGCGAAGTCTGGCGGTGACGTTGCGGGCATCCAGGTGAGGGGCCCCACCGAGCCCTACGAATTCCTCGGACTCGACGTATCCAGAGCCAAGAGAGGTCAGAAACTCGACGTAGTCGGCAGGTAGCGGCCAACGAAACATCGACTGGAGCTCCTCGACCGCGTCCGGCGACACCGGTCCGCTGAATACCGCGTCATCGAAGCACGCAATTCGTGCCTTCACTTCATCAACGGACATGGCTGTCTCCGGTTTGCAGTCCTGGCAACGGTCGAGCGTATCGAGGCTCGCCAGCTTCGCTGGCCCGCCTATCGCTCCACGGTCGCACACAACTCCACGCCTGAGCCACCAGTCCGACCCAGGGTACCTTGCGTGGAGCTGCTGGTCCGGCAAGCTGCTCGGACTCTTTGACAGCAGGCAGCTGCGCCTTACCCCTCGAGTTGCGTGCAAGGCACCCCGTCGGTATCGACAAGGGAAGGGAGCCTGCTCGGAAATCGGCCGGCCCGAAAGCTCGCGCGCGGTAGCCCGCAATGGGCTGCGTGGTCGACGGCTGGCTTGATAGAGTCATCGCTGCGATGGGCGAGTCCGCGTCACCGACTACGAAGGCTCTCGGACGACAGCGATCCGTTGCGCGCTGTTGCGACCGCATGACCTCCGCTTTGGACTTCGATTGCCCGCAGCATGCCGAGGCCGCCGAGTTCCCCGATGCGCCGGTCACCTACGTTCCAAAGTTCGATGAGTACGGGCTTCTCATACACGACGGCGGCAGTTCGTTCGTCACCATCCAGTACTGCCCCTGGTGCGGAGCAAAACTGCCGGAATCGAAGCGAGCGCGCTGGTTTGATGAACTGGAGAACCAGGGCATCGACCCGTGGGGCAGCGAGGTGCCCGAGAAATATAAGAGCGACGACTGGCATCGAGCGGACCCTGAGGCCACGCGATGCGATTCGACAGGCCCGGAATGAAATGTCGCTAGCACGCAGAGCTTTGGGTTGGCCAAAGAAGACTGCGGCGGGTCAGTGCGCCGTGAAGTCCGAGTGAGCCCGTTGGATCCACGATGTTGACTTCACGTTGGACGATCTGGACAGACTGCAATCGAGAGAGAGCATCGATCGGGCGTCTGCACAAAGTTACTGCAGCAATGGATCGAGACGTTGCAGAGTACGAGGCCGTGCCTTATCGGAAGACCGGTGGGCACAAAGTGAGATTTCGCATCGCGCTGGAAGCGAGTCAATGGAACGACGCGGTGGTCGAGTGCATCTCGCTAGGTCAACGCGTCGCGCACGGTTGGGGGATTTCGGGCAGCGTTCTCAGCGATCCGGGGGCGCTCTCCACGTCGACCAGCGTTGCCGGTGTGGTCATGATCGCGTGGGAGCTGGAGAGGGTAGGGAGTCGTTCGGGGTGAAGCGCCTGCGTTTGTCCTACAACTATCACGACGCTCAGCTTCGCAGAGCGGAGTTCGGCGACCGGCAGGTCACCCTGGAGGTTGACCTCGCCATGGGAGCGGGAACGCGGCACCTGTTCTTTGGTGGGGTTCGAAATCTCGACGACGTGCGTACCCTGCTCGGTGCCGGCTACGGTCAGGCGACCGTTCCGGTGGACGGCGAGATTGTGGGCATCGGCCGGACGGACCACCGCAAGATCATGATCGACCTGGCAATGGTTTCGTCGGGCGCGAGCGTCGAGTTGCTGATTGATTGCGATCACTACGCGGAGACATGACGGCGGTCGTCGTTCACGGCGATTCGACCGGTAGGCCGCGCTCGCCGCCGTGGCTCCATTCCCGCCTCGCCTCGTTGCACGGGTAATGTCCGGCGGCAAGAAGACGCCTCCCCGGGGCTACCCGGGGAGGCGAAACGGCGCTACGGCACGACGACGGTGAACCGCTCGTTGGGGCCGACGTAGGTTTGCTGGTCGAGTCGCCAGCTCTGATTGCCGTCCCCCGCTCGAACGTAGCGGTTGTGCGCGGTGCGAAACGCCCACGTGCCGTCGTTCTGCAAACGGGCGTCGAAGCGCTCCCAGGAGCCGGGGTAGCTCTGCTGGTTGAGCCGAAGGCTCTCGTTTGAGTTCCCGGCGCGTACGAAGCGCCCGTAGATAGTCTCGAACGCGACGCGGCCGCCTTCCTGGCACCGGACTGCGAATCGCTCGTTCGGCCCGACGTACGTCTGCTGATCCATGGCGTATCCCTGCCATGGCGCGCCCGCCCGCCAGTAGCGATTGTAGACCGTGCGCAAAGCAACCGTCTCGCCGTCGTAGTTTGCGCAGAAGTCCCCGGGATCGATGTCGAGAGAGAAGTTCTCGAGCCGTCTAAGCTTGGCTTTCGTGCTCTCAAACCCGTCGGTGAGGAATGCGGGACGTAGCTCGTTTCGCTTGTACTCCTGTCGCTTCGTGTCCCGGACCGCGCGCGCGTCGGCGATGGCCTGGTCAAGATCGGCGCGGCGGATGTCGCTCCATCCGATATCGCGCGACCAGACCCTGGCCCAGGCGCCGTCGTTGTTTCTTTCGACGACGTACGTTCCGGTATACGAGCAATTCACGAGGCTGCAGCCGTTGGTTCGGCGGTCGGCCAGGCGGCTTCGGTACTCGTCTTCGACGAGCCCCGCAATGTAGGGCCCGGTTTCGAACTCCTGTTGCCACGTTTCGAGCTGCGCGAGGTGCTCGCTCGCCCGGCTTCGAATCGTTCGGGCCGGGGTTTCGATGTCGTAGTTCGGTGGGCCTCCTCGGCCGACGTTGACCTCAATAAGTTCCCGGTGGAGCATGAGCTCGGTCGAAGCCACCGCCATGTAGATGGGGGCCAGGCCGAGTTTCTCGTGAGTCAGCAACAGGTTGACGATCTCGCGAGCCTTTTGCGCCTGCACTTCCACGGCCTCGTACCGGTCGTCGAGGGGGGCGCTCGTGATGTCGTGGACCCGGTCAAAGAGGGTCTTGCAGGCGGCCCGATCGCGTTCCTCAAAGAACTCCTGCAGATTCGTGCCGATGAGCTCATCGATTCGCTCGAGGCTCTCATCGGAGAGAGTGACGACCTGGTCGCGGTCGAAGATCGCCTGAACAATCGTGTCCAGGCCCGTCGAGCTCACGCTCGACAGCAGCTCGTTGACCACGCCAGAGATGCCGCCGCTTTGCTCAATGGCTCGAAAGTCGCCGGCGGCCATCGTCTCCGGGGCGACGAGGTCGGCCTCAAGGTCGCAGCCAAGCGGGAAAACGCACAGTGATGCGAGAAGGACGGCGCCCATCGTGGAGTGCGCCGAGGAGAGGTTTCTTTTCATTCTTGTCTTGCCGGTGAAAGAGGTTGGTGTACGCGAACGGCATTGCCCCGCCACCGCGACGGGCGGGCAGCAGGGGCGAAGCGCTGCCTGAGCAGCCTTCGGCTTGTCGATCGCGTCCAGGTAGTCCCCGCAGCGCCGGAATCGATCGCGACCATCTCGTTTTTTTCTCGAGGCAGAGCCGACCCCAACCTCTGAGGTGCACTTCGGGGGCTCGGACGAAAAAAAGTAGCCCCCGGCCGTGTTGGCCGGGGGCCGGGTTCTAGGCCTTGAAGGTCAAGACCGGGCGGAGCCGTGCGACGGGGGCGACGATGCCCACGTCGGCCTGGATGTCCACGACCGGCTGGATTGGCTTATAGGCGGCGGGTGCCTCCTGAATGAGGCGTTCCTCCTTGAGGGTGATGCACTCGACGCCAACGAGCCCGAGGTCGTCGCCGTCGCGTTTGCGGTGGCGCATCTCGTACCGGGTCTTTGATCGACCGGCGCCGTGAGACGCCGAACTCAGGTAGCGCTCGTTGCCGAGGCCGACCATCAGGAAGGACGGATGGCCCATGGAGCCAGGAATCAGCACGGGTTGATCCCGGTGAGCCGGCGTTGCTCCCTTGCGGTGTACGAACGAGCCATTCTCTTCCAGCACCACGTTGTGCGGCACGTCGAAGAGCAGCGGGACCTCCACGTCGGGGCCAAACACCTCGCGCATGCGCAGTCGCACCAGCTCGGCCAGCAACAGTCGGTTGACCGAGGCGTAGTTGGACGCGCTGTTCATTGCGACCAGGTACTCGAGCGCCGACGCTCCGTGCAGAGGAAAGATGCCGTTCCGCGGGTGCGCAAGACCCTTGGGCCATTCCGCCCTGGCTCTGTCGAGCCAGGCGCTGCCGATGGCGACGCCCGCGAGGCGCGACCCCGAGTGGATCATGAAGGCCACGCGGCCTTGTTTGACACCCCACTCGAATCCGCGCCCGCGGTCGATGACCTCGTCCACAACCTGGATCTCGACGAAGTGGTTGCCGCCGCCCACGGTGGCCAGCGACGGATCGCGAACAATGTCGCGACCCTCTGGCACCATGGAGGCTGGCGCCCACTTGGCATCGCCGTCGAAGCTCCCCAGTCCGTAGACTAGCTCGAGCTCGCGTTCCAGCTGGGCCATGCTGGCGCCGGCCAGTCGACCCAGCGGGTCGGCCCGAACGTCCTGGAGCCAGCCCACGCAACCAGCATCGAAGATGGCCTTCATGCTGGACACGCGCATCGGCAGATCGCGGGTGCCCAGCAAAAGGTCGCTCTTCAGAAGCTCGACCAGCTGCTGCTTGCCAGCCTGGAACTGATCGACGGATAGATCCGAGACGTGCAGACGCATCCCGCACTGGATGTCCGTGCCGATGGCCTGTGGAATCACCATGTCGCGGCTAGTTGCGACGACCGCTCCCACCGGCACCGTGGCGCCCGGATGAAAATCGGGCGTCGCAAACGCCGCGTGCACCTCGCCACCGTCCGGATGACGTACCGAGGCGAACGACGCCAGCTGGGCAACCGCCTTGCTCTCGAGCGGGAAGCCCTCCGGCAGGAGAATCTCCGCCTCCGGCGCATGAGCCGCCGACTCGAGGCGGACCCGGTAGACCGGACCCTCCCGGCTGGCGACCACGCCCGCGCGGGCTAGAGCCTTGAAAGCTCTCTGATTTGAACGAACCATGACTGCTTTCCTTGTTCAGGAAGACCAGTGGCGCAAAGCCACGTTCCCCCAGGTCGTGCGCAGAGAACCTCCGCGACGTCCCGGGGACCAAAACAAGGGTGCAGCAGCCAGCAATTCACCCTTGGCACCACGAATGCCAGAACGAGCGCCCGGCCGCAACAAGAAACTGGACCACGGCTCGATTCGCTCGCACCCGAGCCCCACGCCGCGTAGCCCCGAATGGACTGCAGCGGCTCCGGGGCCGCTTGATAGGCTCGCGAGCACCATGGGCACAGTCACCCGTGGACGCCGCGCGGTTCCGTCGGGAACCAGGGCGCGGTGGTTAGGCTTTGGCGCGAGCGCACGGCCTCGCCTGTGGACGTTAGTTGTTACTCAGGGCGCGGTGGCCGCTGACTGCCCCGGACGCGCTCGTTACCTGCGTGTCGAAGTTCGACGGGGTTGTTTACAGATGGCCAGAGTGAAATTTCGCTACTACACATTGATTTGGGTTAGCTCAAGCGAATCACGGTGTGGGGGCGGGCCACCAACTAAGCAACGTGACGGTTCCTGACCTCCCCCGGAGCCTCGGTGAACGCGTTGTCCTGGCAGCTGACGGCGGTGGGCTTCGAGTGAGCCAACAGGACATCCGGGTACCGACTGCTGCGTCGGTGCTCGAAACTCTGACCGAGCAAGAGACTCGGTATCTGCTAAGTCATCAGCGTTGGGGCGCAATGGGGCCGCCCGCCCGAGGTCGAGTAGACTGACAGCGATGTATGAGTGGCTCAAGGAACAGATTGCCGAGGTGAACACGCCAAAGTTCTTCGTGGTCGACGGTCCCCCAGACGCCTCGCTTCGCGCTGCAATCGAGCAGGAACAAATGGGGCTGCCGCACTCGTACAAGGCCTTTGTCCTCGAGTTCGGAAACGCAAAGTTGTACCGACAGCACGCTGGGTACGGGCTTGGCGTCAAAGGGGCGCCGGTTGAGGCTCAAACCCGTGAGGGGGAGGCATTGTTTCGCATAGGGAGCTTTCACGAGCGAAACGCTTTCTTCCGGCGCGCGGATGTAGGGCGTGGGGCGGAAGCACCTGTGCTTGAGAGCGGGCCTGGGGGGCTTGTCGAGGTCTCCCCGAGTTTCGAAGAGTGGCTGCGACAGCGCGCCGATTCTCTTCGCGGCAGCATCGGCAAGCGGGCGTGGGCTCAGCTCGTTGCCGTTCCAGCCCCGTTTTCAAGTGAAGAGTTGGCAATCGTCGAAGCTAGGCGCGCCTACGAGTGGCGGATGGTTGGAGTAGCCCCGAACGGCGACATCCAGATCGAAGTGACCAACAACTCGACCACTTCGCTGCCGTTCTTATCGATCGGAGTTCGCGACAGCGGGGGTACGTTTAGCGGAGGGCTCTGGATAGGTGTCCGCGACCTGCGGCCAGGTCAGACAGCGATCTACGAGCGAGACTGCTACAAGAAGCACCTATCGCGTGACGAGGTCGTGCTGTTTCCGTTGCCAGACCCAGGGCCGGAAGATCGAGACTCGTACTGGGAGTTCCGCTCTCAATCCGGCCGCTAGACAGGGGCCGTGAAGACGGCTCCGTTCATGCGCTCGTCGCACTCACTCGGGCCTCCCCCGCCTTGGGCTCAGCGGCGGGGCCCAAGCCGCTGACGAGCTGAAGGCCACGACCTGGCGCAATCGCCGCTACCAGCTAGCGACGCTGGCCGAGCATTTCGGTGACCTCAAGCTCAGCCAGTTCGAGATCCGCCATGTCGAGGCTTTCGACTCGAACGCCAACCGGGGGTCTTTCCACTTGATCGACAACCGGGGACCTTCCATCGACAACCGGGCTCCGTCGTTGAGGGGGCAACATTCCCGAGCTGGGCTCGTCCCCGTCCGGCCTTGTCCGAATCACAGGACAACGCGTCCGAGGCACCGGACGCCCCGGGCGACAAGTCGGCTACTTCCGGCTGGCCCACGGATTGCTGTTCAACCGGGAGGCTTGTCTGTCGCGCGTCCCATCTATCCAGGTACTAACCTGATGCTCACGAGGCGGGTGCGAGGCCGGACCTTCTTGCTTCGTCCCGGAAAGCGGACCAACCAGCTGGTCGGCTACGTCCTTGCCGTCGCCGCAAAGAAATGGGACATCCGCATCTTCGCCGTCGTGGTTCTCTCGAACCACTGGCACGTCGTGTTCGCTGACGACCATGGCAACGTCGTCGACTTTCAACGAGACTGCCACAGCTTCATTGCCCGGGCCCTCAACGCCG